>JGI20158J14315_10002436_pt1 | contig 12904 bp, 12 predicted proteins | sample COG_08_FD_14315 | JGI IMG/M metagenome (IMG submission 14315)
ATGGATGTTGTCATGAGAGAGACTGGCAAACCTAAGCAAGAAGCTATGTCTATGGAAGTATTTTCAGCTGTAGATTCTTTGGTTTTTTATGCTAAGAGAGCTCAAAAGTGGCTAGCAGATAAAAAAATCAAGATGCATGGTCCTATGCAATTTCTTAAAAAAACAATTATTACTTACAAGCCTAGAGGTGTTGTGGCTGTCATTACTCCTTGGAATGGCCCATTCATACTATCTATCAACCCAGTCATTCAGGCTGTTCTTTGTGGAAATAGCGTGGTGGTAAAACCATCTGAAGTTACGCCTATGTCTGGGGCATTGGTGCAGGAAATTTTTGCATTAGCAGAAGCACCAGAGCATCTTGTGCAGACCGTTATAGGGGATGGGGAGACAGGTGCGGAGTTAATTAATCAGGGTCCAGATAAGGTTTCTTTCACAGGCAGTGTTGCAACTGGAAAAAAGATTGCGGCAAAGTGTGGTGAGATGCTTATTCCCTATAGCCTCGAGTTAGGTGGGAAAGATGCCATGATTGTTTGTTCTGATGCTGATATTAAAGATGCAGCTAGTGGGGCAGTGGTTGGTTCATGCATGAATGCTGGCCAGTATTGTTGTGGCACTGAAAGAATTTACGTTATGGCTGATGTCTATGATGAATTTGTTGCAGAAGTTGTCTCTATAACTGAATCTTTAATTCAATCAAATGATTGTAAAGGTGATGTAGGTCCTACATTTTGGGATAAACAAATTGATATTATTGAAGATCATGTCAATGACGCCGTTGATAAAGGGGCTAAGGTGTTAGTTGGTGGGAAACGAAATCCAAATTTTGAAGGATTATATTTTGAACCAACTGTTCTTGTAGAGGTAACTCATGAAATGAAAATCATGAAAGATGAAACCTTTGGACCAATTATTTCTATTATGAAGGTTCAATCAGAGGATGAAGCATTAATGTTAGCCAATCAATCGCATTATGGTTTAAATGGAAATGTATGGACTAAAGATTTGATTAAAGGTCAAAGATTAGCAAAATCAATTGAAACTGGCGCCTGTTCCGTTAATGATATGGCAATGAGTTATGGTGTTAATGAAGTTCCATTTGGCGGTGTAAAAGAAAGTGGATTGGGTGTGGTAAATGGGAAAGAGGGCTTATTGGCATATGCTCACCCAATGCCAATTATTATTGGCAAGAAGTCTGCATCTGCCTACCCATATACAGATAAATCTTTTGAACAGCTTAAGGGCGCTTTAAAATTATTTTGGGGGAACAGACTGGTAAGAAAGCTTTTTGGTTAAATTAATTTTAAAGCTCCAGATTCTCAACCTCAACCTCTATATCAATATCAACATTTTCAAATAATTCAGAAACCTCAGCTTTTGCATTTTGAAGATCAATTTCTATTTCTTTAATGTCTTCATCAGCGAGCTTTTCTTCTCCATAAACTTTCATTGCATTTGTTACTTCTGCAACAATCGATTTAATATCAAGCTCAGAGTCATTTGAATTTATTTTGATTTGAATTTTCTTTTTTCCATCGTCGGGTTTAAAAACCATAACTTCATGATCTTGAATCTCATGAAGATCCATGTTTTTACCAGAATTTTCTTTCCATTTAGGTTGTTTAATGTCTTTAATCATGACGTGCTTTTGCATCATTTTATGATTTTGTTTCGGTGCAAAATAGTCATCTACTACAATAGCAAATCCAATAATGCTTCCTAATATTAAAGCTTGAATATATCTTTCATTCATAATGCCTCCCTATATTGATTCAACTACTTAGACTTTATCATACAAGGATAGTTCATTGCTTTGGTTTAGCAGCGTCTAAATAAGCTGGTTTCTCTCCACCACCATGAACCTCAAGAGCTGCACCTGTAATCCAGTCTGCTAGATCAGATGAAAAAAACAAACAGGCATTTGCAACATCCTCAGGTTTTCCCATTCTTTTCATGGGAATGGTTTTTGCAACTTTATTGATCTCTTTTTTACTGCCGTAATGAAGCATCGAATTTTCAGTTTCTATGTATCCAACAATAATGGAGTTAACCTTTATTTTTGGTGCCCATTCTATCGCCAAAGTTTTAGTTAAATTTACAAGGCCTCCCTTAGCAGCACCATAAGCTGCGCTTCCAGGTGTTGGCCTTGAAGCTGTAACACTGGATATATTAATAATATTAGAAATAGTTTTTTGTCTCATCATGATTTTTGCAAATCTCTGACTAACATTTAATGGAGCCGATAAATTCAGATCTATGATTGCTTCATGAAATTTATTTGAAGCCGTTAGTGCGCTTGTCATTGGAGCGCCTCCAGCATTGTTAATTAAAATATCAATAGATTTGTATTCATTTTTAATTAGCTGAACAGCTGAATCTAGCGACTGAATGTTTCTAATATCACATTCTATGAATCTAGCTTTTCTACCCTTGGTTTGAATTATTCTAGCGGGTTTCTGTCTAGCAAGAATTATTACATTAGCATTTTGCTTTAAAAAAGCCTTAGAAATTTCAGCTCCTATGCCTTTTGTACCACCAGTGACTACAACTGATTTATTTTTTAGATCTATCATTGGTTAATTCCTTCAGTCCCATTAGCTAGATTTTTATTATAGAGCATGAATGATTAAATATTGTTGACAAATATTATCCTAATGATACCCATTGATTCATTCATTAGTTTGTATAATCTTGTTAGAATTTATTAAATACTATTCAGGAGAAATATAATGAAAATAGCAATTCTTGGAGGCACTGGCTCTTTAGGCAGGGGTTTAGCTTCAAGGTGGATCAAATCCGGTCATGATGTTTTAATTGGTAGTCGTGAATTAGAAAAAGCCATAGAAGTTGCGATTTCATTAGGTCTAGAAGAGTCTCAGGGTATGCTCAATATAGATGCAGCCAAAGCTTGTGAGATAGCATGTTTAACTGTTCCATTTGCACATCAAGAAGCAACTTTGTTAAGCATTGATAGTTCCTTGAATCAAAAAATAATGATTGATGCAACCGTTCCACTCATGCCTCCGAAAGTGATGAGAGTTCAGCTACCTCAAGAAGGGTCTGCAGCATTAAAAGCGCAAGCTATATTAGGAGCGGAAACAACTGTAATTTCTGCCTTTCAGAATATTTCTGCAGAATTGTTGCAAACAGATAAAGAAATTGATTGCGATGTTCTAGTTGCAGGAGATTTTTTAGAAGCCAGGAATGTGGTCATTGAGTTAGTAAAAGATGCTGGATTAACCGGTTGGCATGCAGGCCCCTTGTGTAACTCAGTTGCAGCTGAATCCTTAACATCAATCCTCATAGCAATTAATAAAAAGCATTCTTTGGCTCACTCAGGCATTAAAATTACCGGTCATTAGAGAGATTACTATTAATTCTATCCATTTATATGCTCTAGAAACGCTGCCTTTGATAGAGCCTGGGCAAGATGTATCCGCTGAAATAATAAAAGCTCTTGAGCAAGAATCTATTGAGGTAGAGGATGGAGATATTTTTGCTGTAGCCCAAAAAATTATTTCTAAATCTGAAAATAGATATCTAGATATTTCAAACATTAAACCATCAAAAAAAGCGAATGAATTATCTAAACAAATAAACAAAGACCCTAAATTTACTCAAGCAATTCTTAACGAATCTAAACAAGTCGTAAAATACAGAATGGGTGTTTTAATAGTTGAACATAAACTTGGATTTATCCATGCAAATGCTGGCATAGATAGATCGAACATAGATCAAAAACAAGATATTGTTTTATTGCTCCCTAAAGATCCAGATGAATCTGCTAAAAAACTATCAACAGCCTTAACAAAACATTATAAAAAAAATATATCTGTCATAGTAACTGACACCATGGGAAGACCATTTAGAAATGGAATTGTTGGATTTGCAATTGGCAGTCATAACATTGAATGTATTGTAGATGAGCGAGGCAATTATGATTTGTTCGGTAATATGCTTAAGGTTACTCAAATTGGAATTGCTGATGAACTTGCAGCTGCAGCTTCTTTGTTGATGGGTCAAGCCGCACAAAAAAAACCTGTTGTTATAATTAAAGGCTATCAATTCAAACCTAACAAAAAAGCCAAAGCCTCTGAGCTAATCAGAAGTGAGAGCGAGGATTTATTCAGGTGAAAAATTATCTTTTATTGTGCGGAGGAGTTGGAGGCGCAAAACTTGCATTAGGTTTCAAGNAGATACTTTCTCCCGAAAACTTAGGAATAGTTGTAAATACTGGAGATGATTTTACTCATCTCAATCTTAAGATTTGTCCTGACCTAGATACAGTCATGTACACACTTTCAGGTGAGTCAGATGTCTCTAAGGGCTGGGGTCGAAAAAACGAAACCTGGAATATGCTTTCGGCATTATCTGAATTAGATGGAGAGACATGGTTCCAGCTTGGTGATAAAGATCTCGCAACACACATTCATCGAACTAAATTATTGCAATCTGGATATTCCTTACAGGAAGCAACCTCCATTTTATCTAAGTTATTTAATTTGCCTGATTTTATATATCCCATGAGCAATGAGTCAGTTGAAACATATGTTCAAACAAAAAATAGATTGCTCTCTTTTCAAGAGTATTTTGTAAAGTTGCAATGTAAGCCTCCTGTTACAGATTTTGTTTTTAAAGGCTTGGATGCCGCTGAATTTAATCATTCAATAGATCTCGATGCGTTCGAGGAAATTGTCATATGCCCCTCTAATCCATTCGTAAGCATTAATCCAATGCTTCAATTAAATAAACTGCAGCAACATTTAATAAATCATCCAGAGAAAGTAACTGTTATCAGTCCAATTGTTAACTTGAACTCACTAAAGGGACCCACTGCAAAAATGATGACTGAGTTGGGCCAGGATGTAAATGTACAAAGTATTGCCAAATTTTATAAAAATTATTCTAAAAGAATTTTTATTGACTCATCAGACCAAAACGAGTTAACAACAATTACTCACATGGGCTTTGAAGTTTGTCTTGCAGATCTCATCATGAATAACTTTCAGTCAAAGGTAAATCTTGCAAAAACAATAGTCGATCACCTAGAGGAAAGTTAAGATGGGTATCTCAGCTTTTATACCCGTAAAAAAATTTTCAGATTCAAAGCTTCGCTTAACATCTATACTTAATCCAGAGGAGCGAGAACAATTAGCTTCTAAGATGGTCAATCAAACCATTGATGCATTAAAAGATTCTAATATTTGCAATTCAATTACTTTAGTAACCAATGATCCTAATTTANATATCGATGGCACCGAGACTTTTGTAACTAAATCATTGNTGAACGATTGTTTGGCAGAAGCGATTCTATTTTGCAAACCCAAAGATATTATATTAATCATGCATGCTGATTTGCCTGCTATTAAGAAGTTCGATCTCCAGAAGCTAAAAGATTGTTTTAATAATGATGTTATTAATATTGTTTCAGATGCAAAAGAAAAAGGTACAAATTGCTTAATGTTTCACTCATCTATGAGTTTTGAGCTCAAATTTGGTCTAAATAGTTTTCAGCTATTTCTTGATGAATTTAGTTCGAAAAATTATAAGCATCAAAATATAATGATAAATGCTTTAAAAGATGATCTTGACTCAGAGGAAGATTACTTCAAACTAATTAAATACGTTAAAGGTTAGTTATTTGAAAATTCAAGATCAATCTAATTCAGCACTAAAAAATCTTATAGCTACTGGTCATCTTCCTTTTAAGAGTTTAGAGAGTTTGTCCAATATTGCTTTGTCTCAAAATCTTATAGATGCTGCTTATGTAAAAAAGGTTTCTTATTACCGAGATCAAGTCACCTATTCACCAAAGGTTTTTATTCCCTTAACTTTTTTATGCCGAGATGTATGTCATTACTGTACTTTTGCTCAAACGCCTAAAAAAGTTAAATCTCCATATTTATCAATAGAAGAAGTTATCTCGCTTGCAAAAGATGGTGAAGCACATGGCTGTCATGAGGCATTATTTACTCTCGGCGACAAACCTGAATTACGATACAAGGCAGCAAGAGAAGCGCTAGAATTTATGGGCTACAGCTCAACGAATGAATACCTAGGCGCCTGTGCTAAAGCTGTGCTGGAGAATACATCTCTGATACCTCATCTTAATTCAGGCTGCCTAACAATTGATGAAATCGCCTCACTTAAAAATGTAAGCGGTTCGATGGGCCTCATGGTTGAATCTCTATCAAAAAAGCTAACTGAAAAAGGTCAACCTCATCATGGATCACCTGACAAAGATCCCAAATTTAGAATGCAAACTCTTGTAGAGGCTGGAAAACAAAAAGTTCCCTTTACAACAGGAATATTGATTGGCATAGGGGAGACAAGACTTGACAGGCTTGAATCGTTATATCGGATTAAAGAATTGCATCAACAATATGATCATATTCAAGAAGTAATAGTTCAAAATTTTAAGGCGAAACCTAATACTTTAATGGCAAATGCCCCTGAGCCTTCATTTGATGAATTGCTTTGGACCATTGCAATGGCCAGATTAATTTTACCAGGAGATATTAGTCTTCAAGTACCACCAAATTTAAATTTAAAATATTTAGACAGCTTGTTTACATCTGGCATTAATGACCTTGGTGGCATATCTCCGGTGACTAAAGATTATGTAAACCCAGAAGCTCCATGGCCAGAAATTCAAAATCTTGCGAAGATTGCTTTGCAATCTAATCAATCATTGAAAGCTAGAAGCACCCTTTATCCAAAATATTTTTCAGCGTTGAAAATATTTGCATCTAAGGAGATTTCATCAAAACTTTTAAGCAAGGTAGATGCTCAATTTTTAATTCGTTCTGATACTTGGAAATCTGGTATTAGCACTGAAATTCCACAGATAAATATCGGTCTTCCTACCTCTAATATCAAACAAAAAGTTCATTTAGTTGAAACAAATCCTTCAACGGCATCAATTCAAAACCTTTTAGAGTGTTCGGATGGTGATTTTCAATACATTATTGATAGGGCTAATGAGATAAAAACAAATACTCATGGTGCCGATGTAAGTTTTGTGGTTAATCGAAATATTAATTACACCAACATTTGTTCATTTAGTTGTAATTTTTGTGCATTCTCAAAAGGTCGTGGACATGATGATCTTAGAGGCAAGCCATATAACATAACTCATTCTGAAATAATAAGACGGACAGAGGAAGCTATAGCAAGAGGTGCAACAGAAGTATGTTTGCAGGGCGGCATTCATCCCAATTATTCAGGTCAAACTTATATAGATATTGTCAAAGCTATCAGATCAATCTCCTCAGATATCCATATTCATGCCTTCTCACCCCTTGAAATTGATCATGGCAGAAAAACACTTAATATTTCAACNCGTGATTTTTTATTAGAATTAAAATCGGCTGGTTTAAATTCATTGCCAGGCACTGCTGCTGAAATTTTNCATGATGATATCAGAAGTATTATTTGCCCTGATAAGCTTAGCTCAGATGAATGGCTGAAGATAATTAAAGCGGCTCATGAGGTTGGATTGCCTACAACCTCAACCATGATGTTTGGTCATGTTGAAAATATGTTTCATGTGGCAGATCACTTGCTTAAATTGTTGCAGCTTCAATCTGAAACTAATGGAATTACTGAATTTGTTCCATTGCCATTTGTTGCAGAAGAGGCGCCCATTTATAGACGAGGTTTGGCTAGACCCGGCCCAACATTTAAAGAGACCATTCTTGTCCATGCTGTATCAAGAATACTCTTTCAAAATTCAATAAATAATATTCAGGGTTCTTGGGTGAAAATGGGTCTTTCAGGTTTAAAATTTCTATTATCCTCAGGAATTAATGATGTAGGTGGAATTTTGATGAATGAAAGTATTACTAAATCTGCAGGCGCATCATTTGGCCAAGAGTTAAGTTTAAAAAGTGTGCTTAAGATAACTGATGAGCTGGGACTCAACCTGGTTCAGAGAAATACACTATATAAACATATTAATAAAACTAGTGATATAAATAATATTATTCAATCGCAAACCATTCCTTTGCTTCCAATAAATAATGAATACCATAAACCGTTAAAAGCTTTAAATAAATTATGAATACAAAACTACAACATTTACTAGTCATACTAGTTGGATACATTGGCTGCATATATTCAATGATCTTAATCTGGAATTTATTGTTTGATTTTTCAATAGTTTATAAAGTCTTAATATCTCATATTGAAGCAACAATATTTATATATATTCTCAGCGTTATATTTAAAAATTCTAGTTGGTATGATGCTTTTTGGTCAGTTATTCCTGTTGTCTTAACATTACTATGTTGGACTGATGTCTCAGCTGCAGGAAATATACAAAGAGCCTTCCTCATGCATGGATGCTTATTATTCTGGGCCATTAGGTTAACGTATAACTGGATGAGGTCTTGGGATGGTTTTTCTCATGAGGACTGGCGATATATCATGATGAAAGGAAAAACGACTAATAAGTTCCAATACTTTTTAGTTGATTTTGGTTCAATTCATCTTATTCCGACTATTTGTGTTTATTTGGCATTACTGCCAATGATTTATGCGCTAGCTTATACAGGATCTGAATTAAATTTCTTAGACGGCGTGGCTACTTTTCTAGCAATCTTAGCGGTCATTATTCAAATTATCTCTGATCAACAGATGTATAACTTTAGATTGAATCTCACAGAACCAAAAACAATGAAGTCTGGACTATGGTATTACTCACGACATCCTAATTATTTTGGTGAAATCTTGTTTTGGTTTAGTTTGTATGTTTTTGCTCTTGCATCTAATCTTTCTTTTGCATGGCTTTTGATTGGCTCAATCATTATGTATGCTTTAATAGCAATCGCATCTGTTTCGATGATGGATAAGCGCTCCTTAGAGAGGCGACCAGATTTTAAAGAGTATATGGATTCAACCCCATCAATTTTAATTAATATTTTTAAAAAAGGATAAGCAATGAAAAACTTCTATACATTAATTTTTTTAATTTTTATGGCTTTCTCAATTTCTGCAGATGAGTTAAAAAATCAACTAGAAAGAGATCTCCAAGGCATCATGACCAAAGTGGTTGATTGGAGACATTTTTTTCATGAAAATCCAGAACTCTCAAATAGAGAATTCAAAACACAGGCGGCTATAGTTGAAGCATTAAAAGAGATGGGTCTTGAAACAAATACAAGCTATGGCATTACAGGTGTTACTGCTTTTATTAGAGGTCAAAATCCAGGCCCCTTGATAGCCCTTAGAGCTGATATTGATGGATTACCCGTTACTGAAAAACTTAACCTTCCGTTTTCTTCTAAAGTTAAAACGACATATCAAGGTAATGAGGTTGGCGTTATGCATGCATGTGGTCATGATGCACACATTGCAGTTCTGCTTGGCGTTGCAAGTTTTCTTGCTAAAAATACCGACAAACTAAATGGGGATATTTTATTAATATTTCAACCAGCCGAGGAGGGTGCCCCAGAAGGAGAAGAAGGTGGCGCTGAACTCATGCTAAAAGAGGGTGTTTTTGATGCTGAGAAGCCAGATGCTATATTTGGAATGCATGTTTCAAATGCATCTCATGGTCAGATTTGGACAAAACCTGGGCCTTTCATGGCATCGGCAGAAGCTTTTAGAATTATTGTTAATGGGAAACAAACCCATGGATCTCGACCCTGGAATGGTGTGGATCCTATTGTTGTTGCCTCAGATATTGTTTCCTCACTTCAGACAATTGTTAGTAGAAGATTAAATCTTCTTGATAGTCAGGCCGTAGTTACAGTTGGGATTATGAAAGCAGGTACGAGAAATAATATTATTCCAGCATCAGCTTTTTTAGAGGGCACAATACGAACATTTGAAGATTCTTATGCAGATCAAATTCGTGATGAAATTAAGTTGATAGCTGAAAATATAGCTGAAGCTCATCACGCTGAAGCAAATGTACAGTTTAAAGTTTATGGAGGTTATCCCGTAACGGTTAATGATGATAACTTGGTTAAAACCCTCTCATCATCATTAGCTGCGGCTGCAAACGGTAATTATTATGAAGCAAAAGTTCCAAGAACTGGAGCAGAAGATTTCTCATTTTTTGCTCAACAAGTTCCAGGATTATTTTTCTACCTTGGCGTTAATCCCCTTGATGTAGAAGAGAGTCCAACTAATCATTCACCATATTTTTACGTTGATGATGGTGCTTTAGATAATGGTGTCAAAGCCTTTGTGCATCTCGTTGAAGATTTTTCAAATAATTTTAACAATCCATAATTTATGAAAAATACATGAGATCGCCGAGCCTATTTATCTTTGCAGGAATCTAGGGCGAATAAAGCTTAATTAAATATTCTTATTACCCATAGCATAATCCCGCTGAAGATTAGCAATAAAATTATTGGATGTTCTCCAAGTTTGTGAGATATTTTTCTTGGTAATATTAATAAGCTTATTATCGCAGCAGAAATGATACCTATGCCCCAAATAAGATTTTTGAGCTCACCAAACAATTCTTCAAGCATTATTTAAGTTTATTCTTTTGGCAGTAATTCGTTTAATCTCTCAACGGAGTCTAAATACTCATTAATCATTCTAAAAATAACATCTTTAACAGATTCTATTTGTTTCACTTGCCCTATAACTTGACCAGCAGCATTAAAAGAAACTTCTTGGGTATTTCCCGACCTGCATACATCGACGTTCGTCTCATTGCATCAAATGTAATCATGCCTTGAAGTGGCATTGGGAGTGGATCTGGATTTTCTGGATTTTCCCATGCCTCAGTCCATTTGTTTTTTAACATTCTTGCAGGTTTGCCTGTCCATGCTTTGCTTCTAATAGTGTCCTCGCTACTAGCATTGAGATATGAATCTTTTTCAGCTGGTTGGGCTGCAGCTTCCTCGACAGCAAGCCATAATGATCCACACCAAACACCTTGGACACCGGTAGACATTGCAGCAGCCATTTGTCTTCCACTGCCTATTCCTCCAGCAGCTAAAACTGGTAAGCCATCAACCGCATCAACAATCTGAGGCCATAATACAATACTTCCAATTTCTCCTGTGTGACCTCCGCCTTCGCCACCCTGAGCAATAATAAAATCTAAGCCAGCTTCCTTATGCGCTACTGCTTGTTTAATTTTTCCACACAAGGCACCGATTAAAACGCCTTTATCTTGAATTTTTTTAATCATATCTGCTGGTGGTGTACCTAAAGCATTTGCAATTAATTTCACATTTGGATGCTTTAGAGCTTCTTCAATTTGAGGTTCAGCGGTTGCTTCTGTCCATCCAAGTAGACCGCCCTTGGGTCCATTCGTTTCAGGAGCCTCAGGCACTCCATTTGCTGATAAAAGATCTTCTACAAATTTTCTATGACCGTCAGGAATCATTTTTTGTAAAGTTTCTAGTAACTGTTCAGGATTTTTTTCATCCATACCTTCATATTTTTGTGGTATTACTGTATCTACCCATATGGATATTCACCAATGTGCTCATCAATCCAATCAAGCTCTTCTTTAAGCTGCTCAGGAGAATAGCCGACAGCTCCTAAAACACCAATTCCCCCAGCTTTGCTTACTGCAACAACAACATCTCTACAATGGGTAAATGCAAAGATGGGATATTCAATTCCTAGTTTTTTACAAATGTCTGTTTTCATTGATTCATTAAAATGTATAAAGTAGATTATAGACATTAATAAAAATAATATGCGAGTATCAACTCTCAAAATTTTGTCAATAACAAAAAAGATTAATGCAAATTTTTTAAAAAATCCCCTATAGGTTATAGTGAATTAGTTACAATTTAAGAAAAAAAATTAATATTATGAAATGGGATTATGAATTTGACGTTGTGGTGGTTGGTTCTGGGAATGGAGCTCTAACAGCTGCTTTATGTAGTCATGATGGCGGAGCAAACACTTTAGTAATAGAAAAAAGTAATCAGTTTGGTGGAACGTCTGCAACTTCGGGTGGTGGTGTCTGGATACCCAATAACAGATATGCTAAAGCTGAGAATGTAGATGATTCAAATGATGATGCTAGAGATTACATAAACAGCGTCTCGCCACCAGGTAAAATCAAAGATGAATTGGTTGAAACTTATCTTTCAGAAGGTCCAAAAATGATTGATTATCTTCATGAAAATTCTCAAGTGAAATACAGAAATTTAGCCCATTACCCTGACTATTTTCCTGACAATCCTGGAGGCAAGGCTGGCAATAGATCTATGGAGCCTGAACCAATAAATGGAACGAAACTTGGTAAAGATCTTGGCAAATTAAGAGAGCAGCATCCGCAAACTGCTTTTACGATGGGCCCAATAAATATGAATTTTACTCAGGTTGAGGGTCAGCTATTATTAGGAGCATTGCCAGGTTGGAAATCTCTGTTTGCTAAATTATTTACCAAATATATTTTAGATATACCGATGAGATTTAAGTGGGGGTGGAAAGATCGCAGGCTAACCATGGGTAACGCAGGCGTTGCACGATTGATTTTATCCTTAAAAGATAGAAATGTAGATTTATGGACAGAGACAGCCATGACCGATCTCATCGATGATAATGGTTCAGTCATAGGTGTTAAAGCTACTCAAAATAATACTGATATAAATATTAAAGCGAATAAAGGCGTTATTCTTGCTTCTGGAGGATTTGAAAAAGATCAAAGTTTAAGAGACCAATATTTACCCAAACCTACAAACGTAGAATGGAGTGCTGCTAATACATTCAATACAGGCGATGCTTTAAAGGCAGCTTTGAAGTTAGGGGCTGACACTCATCAAATGGATACTGGTTGGTGGTCCACAGTTATGAAAGTTCCCGGACAAGACAAAGGCTGGCTATCAATGGTTGATAAATCTATGCCTGGTAACTTTACTGTAAATAAAAATGGTGAAAGATTTTCAAATGAATCTCAAAACTATGTCAGCTTTGTTAA
>JGI20158J14315_10002439_pt1 | contig 12898 bp, 11 predicted proteins | sample COG_08_FD_14315 | JGI IMG/M metagenome (IMG submission 14315)
GGGTCATGCATTTGGTATTAATTTAGATAAGTGTTTTGATGAAGTGCAGAATTCAAATATGAGTAAGCTGAGTGAAAATGGTGAACCTATTTATAATGAGTCTGGAAAAGTAATGAAGGGGCCAAATTATTTTAAACCTGACTTAACTAAATTTGTATCTTAGATTTCTAATTTAAAATCAATAGCTGCAGCACTATGAGTAATACTGCCAACGGAAATTCTATCAACACCAGTTTTAGCAATTGATTTTACTGTTTTTAAATTAATATTTCCTGAAGCTTCAGTTTCGTAATATTTTTTAGCAATCTTAATTCCTGCTTTTAAATTTTTAATAGACATATTGTCAAATAAGACAGTATTAAATTTAAGACCCATAATTTCTTTAAGTTGTTTTAAATTATCAACTTCAACTGTAATTTTTCTTCCCTTCTTATTCTTAATAGCTAGTGAAACTATGCTTCTTATATCTGATGAGGCGATGTGATTATCTTTAATCAAAAATTCATCACTTAAGTTAAATCTATGATTAGTACCACCACCTAATTTAACAGCATATTTTTGAATAACTCTAATGTTTGGGATTGTTTTTCGTGTGCAGCAAATTTTTGATTTTTTACCAGCTAATTTTACAAATTGATTTGTTTTATTTGCGATACCAGAGATATGAGATAAAAAATTTAAAGCAACCCTTTCCGCAATTAATATATTTTTTGCTTTACCTTCAATTNTTGCAATTAATGAACCTTTTTTTACTTGTGCACCATCTTTTTTTTTAGATATAAATTTAATTTTATTATCCACCAAATCAAAAGCATGTTTTNCAAATAAAAGCCCACCAACAATTGTATTTTGATTTGATAAAAGTTTAACTTTTATAACTTTATTATTTTTAACTAAATTTGAAGTTATATCTCCAGAAGGGTAGAGATCTTCATTTAGTGCTCTCTTAACAGTGTTGCGTATAAAATCTTTACTAAGTTTTATTTTTGACACTTAATTATCTGCCTATGGCAGCCATTCTTTCAACAGGAATTCTTGCCTTTTCAATTGTTTCTTTATCCATGATTATTTCACCAGTTTCATTTTCTAAACAATCTAATATTTTTGGAAGAGTAATTTTTTTCATATGAGGGCAAAGGTTGCATGGTCTAATAAATTCTACATTAGGATTTTCAACCTGAATATTATCACTCATTGAACATTCGGTTACCATCATAACCTTCTGGGGCTGATTATTTTTAACATAATCAATCATACCACCAGTTGAACCAGCAAAGTCACTTGCTTTTATAACCTCTGGCGGACACTCAGGGTGTGCTATAATTTTTATTCCTGGGTTTTTTTCTCTAATGTCATGTATTTCTTTTTCGTTAAATTGGTCATGAACCATACAGATGCCTTTCCAGGCAATTATTTCAACATCTGTTTGAGAAGCAACATACTTTGCTAAGTAGTCATCTGGTAAAAAAATAACTTTTTTAACACCAAGAGACTCAACAATTTTTACTGCATTTGCTGAGGTACAACAAATATCTGTTTCTGCTTTAACCTCTGCAGAAGTATTAACGTACGAAACTACAGGCACACCTGGATATTTTTCTTTTAATAATCTAACATCTTTACCAGTTACTGATGATGACAATGAACACCCAGCATCCATATCTGGTAAAATAACTTTTTTATTTGGACTCATTAGTTTTGCAGTTTCTGCCATGAAGTGAACTCCTGCCATTAAAATAATGTCTGCAGAAGTTTTTGAAGCTTCAATTGCTAAAGCAAGAGAGTCTGCTGCAAAATCAGCTACTCCATGATAAATTTCTGGTGTTTGGTAATTGTGAGCAAGAATTACTGCATTTTTTTCTTTTTTAAGTTTATTAATTTTATGAATATATGGGGCGTGCACTGACCATTCAATTTCAGGCATTACTTTTGAAATTTTTTGATAAATAGGATCTGTTGNCTTTTGTANTTCTTGTGTAAATTCCATGGTGNTTTTTACCAATTTGAAAGATAGATGTCATTCATTTATTATGACACACGCTGCGGTCGTGCTGAAACTGGTAGACAGGCACGGTTGAGGGNCGTGTGGATCTAGTCCATGAGAGTTCGAGTCTCTCCGACCGCACCAAAATGAAATTTTTATAGGAACTTTCTTATGAAAATTTCAATTTATTATGTTTAACAGTGTTCGTTTTAGAGTGGTTATTGTTGCCGTATGGAGAGTAAATGGCTCTACGGAAAATATTTTTAGACACATTATTTCAAATTTGATATTATTTGTTGATTGAATAATTTTATGAAATACAAAGTTTGAATGTTAAGAGAAAAAAACATATACCTGTTATTGATAATAGCTGTATTTACAATTTTAGCATTCATTAATAATTCATTTTATAATGACTATTTAATTAAAGAAATTAGTTCTTATAATCTTCAAAATTTCATTTCATGGCAATCTATAATCAAATCTGAAGTTTTTTTTGGATATAATTTTACAGCACCACATATAACATTATTAGTTTCTAAAATAATATATTCTAGTTTTGGAAATCAATTTTATGTTTTGATTTTTCAAATATTGCTTCCAAGTTTAACTATTTATTTTATTGCTTTAATTTATAGTAAATATTTAACTTTAAGATTTAGTATAATATTAGCAATTATTTCATGTATTTTTTATTCTAATTTTCCATTAAGAGAATTTTTAATAAATTTTATAAATGGTAATCAACTTTTTATTGAAGGTTCGCAATTAGAAATTTTATCCAATCCAATTCCATCTTTTTCTACTATTTATTTTGTAATTATTTTTTATTTTTCTCAAAAAATAAATAGTATTTCATTAAAGCAAATAATTTTATTTAATCTTTTATTTTCCTCAATATTTTTTGTTCATCCACTAGATGCATTATATGGATGTGGTTTTTGGATTGTATTTTCGAGTATCAAGATTATTAGATCAAAGGATATTTCATATAATAGCAAGTATTTTTATTTAATTCTTAATATCATATATTTTCTTACGATTGTCTTTTTATATTATACATTATTTAAAGAAGAAAATTCTTTTTACTCGAATAATCCATTGTTAAGTTTTAATTATTACACCTTTTTTAGTTATATAATTTTACCTTTAATTTTTTCAATTTTTATTTTTTTACTTTTTAAAGTAGATATTTTCGAAATTTTATTCAGATATTGGCATATATTTATAATTTTGTTAGTTGAAGCCTTTTTATTAGTAATATTATTTTTTTTTCCAGTATCAGGAGCTGATACTAATTTAATTGATTATAGAATTAATCAATTTTTATTTCACTTTTATTATTTTATTCCTGCGCTCAATGTTATCTCTAGAAATTCTTACTTTCCACCTAATTTTAGAACGGAAAATTTAATGAAAATTATTTATATTTTGAAAAAAATTATTTTTCATATTCCAAAAGTCTTTATATTATTTTTAATAATTTTAATTACACAAATTTCTTTAAATACTAATAACAAATTACATAAAAAAAATATAATTACGGGTGTAGACAAACAATTTATTAATTTCTCTAATTCTGATAAATTATTATTTACTGATGATTTTATTTATATGATGAATATAATTGGTAATAAGTCCTTAAAATCTAATACCTTTTTTTTACCTGTATTTTTTAATAAAAAAAAATATGAAAATATGCTTGATTTCTTCTTTTTGTTTTCTTTATTAAATAATTGGAGTGAAGAAGATTTATTAATTTTTTTTTCACCTGGGACAATATATAACAAAAATATTATTTTAGCTTATAATTCAAAAAAAGAAATTACAGCCTCTGGTATAGGTTATTATTCGATTTTTAATAATCAAATTATAAATGATCAAGAGCTATTGAAATTTCAAAAAACTATTACTAGAAAATATAAAGATAAAAATATAAGTATGTTAATAAAAAAATACAAAATAGAAAAAATTTTTTTATCAAAAAAAAATATTATGATATTTGAAGAAATTAAAAATATTAAAGATTTAGATATTGAATTTTATGAATAATTTATCTTTAACTTGGTCAGCAAAAAATCATTTAAAATTTATTAATAAAAAAATTAATTTCCCCATTCCTAAAGAAAATATTTTGATAAAAGTTAAATCAGTTTCGATTTGTGGATCTGATTTAAGAATATTAAAAAATGGTAGCAAGAGAGTTAAATCAGGAAGAACTATTGGACATGAGCTTTCAGGTACAGTCTATCAAATAGGCCCAGATGTAAAAACTTTTAAAGTTGGTGATACTGTTTCACTTGGTGCAGATTTTCCATGTGAAAAATGCTATTATTGTGAAAATGATCAATCAAATAATTGTATTCACAATTCAGCAATTGGTCATGAAAAAGAAGGTGGTTTTGCAAAATTTATTTTGTTAGATAAGGATTTTTTATCAGCTGGCCCTATAAAAAAATTTGATAATAGAAAAATAAGCTTTGATGAAGCGTGTCTAGCAGAACCCTTAGCATGTTGTTTGAATGGTTTCTCCAAAGTTGGAAACGTATCTAATAAAAATGTTTTGATATTTGGTGCAGGATCAATTGGAAATTTATTATGTATGCTAGCTTTAAATTATAAGGCAAATAAAGTATTCTTAGCCGATATAGATCAAAAAAAATTAAATATTTCAAAAAAAATTCATGGTAAAAATGTAATCATGATTAATACTAAAAAAAAAAATTTAAAAAAAACAATATTAAACAAGACAGATAAACTAGGTTGTCAAACTATTTTTACTGCTTGCTCTAATATTTCTGCTATTAAAGACTCTTTTGAAATTCTTTCAAAAAACTCATGTTTAAATATTTTTGGTGGATTACCAAAAAATCAAAAAATGAAACTTAATCTTTTGCCTAATTTTTTTCACTACAACGAAGTAACAATAACTGGATCTCATGGCTCTACTCCAAAACAACATATTAATGCAATAAATTTAATAGAAAAAAAAAAGATAAAGGTAAAAAAAATTATTTCCAAAAAGTTTGAATTTAAAGACTCGCTAAAAGCTTTTGAATATGCAAAAAATAGCAATACAATAAAAGTAGTTATTAATCCAAATGAATAAATTTACCATATCTCCGTCATTAATGTGCTTAGATTGGTTGAGGGCAGAAGATCAAATAATTGAGTTACAAAACTCAAAACTTGTGGACTATTTTCATGTTGATATTATTGATGGTAAATTTGCTCCAGATTTTACTATGGGCTCATCTATAATAAATAGTTTGTTAAAAGTAATTCAACTACCACTTGATTATCATTTGATGACGTACGAACCAAATGATTATATAGATTCTTTTCCCGTAACTAAGGGTTCATATTTTTCTATTCATCAAGAATCAACAAGAAACCTACATAGAGACCTTATAACAATTAAAAATAAAGGATATAAAGTAGGCGTCGCTCTATCTCCTGGCACATCATTAGATACTTTAGAATATGTCATTGAAGATATTGACATGGTTATAGTAATGACGGTAAATCCTGGATATCTAGGTCAACCATTAGTGCCTCAGGCAATAAAAAAAATTCAAAAATTAAAAAAATTGATCAAAGACATGAATTTAGATGTTAAAGTTTCAGTTGATGGTAATGTTAATTTGAAAACACTACCCGATATGTTAATGGCAGGTGCAGATCATGCAGTCTTGGGTTCCAGTGGATTATTTAGGGAAAAAAATTTAACTGAACAACTTAAAAATATAAAAAAAACTGTGGAAAAATATAGATAAAAAATGACTTATAAACTAGGAATTAATACTGGCTTTGCAGTTAATAGGTATCCCGAATTGGATGAACTGATTTATATTATAAAAAAAAAAATTGGTCTTCGTTACATTCAATTTACGGCAGACCTATTAAACCCAAGTTTGCCAAGAGATGTATTTAATAAGCAAACTAAAATTTTAAAAAAAGCATGTGAAAAATATGACGTAAAAGTTATAAGCTGTTTTACAGGAGCGTTCACCAGGGTAAATCACTTTTCTCATCCAAATAAAGAAATAAGAGATTATTGGAAAGACTGGTTTAAAATATTTGTCGATTTAGCATCCAACCTTGAATGCGACAATATAGGAAGTCATCTTGGGATTATGTCGGTAACAGACTGTAAGAACAAGTATTTAAGAAATGAAAGACTTAAAAATAATATTGAGTGTTGGCATGATATTGCCAAATATGGAAAGAAAAACGGCTTAAAACAAATATTGTGGGAGCCCATGTCAATTAAAAGAGAATATGGTGAAACATTAAAAGAATGTAAATTAATACAAAAAAAATTAAATAATAATTCTCCTTTAGATTTTAGGATTTGTCTAGATGTTGATCACGGTGATTTGATGTCAAAAAACAAAGATGATATAAATCCTTATAAATGGATAGAAGAATTTGCAAACGAGTCTTCAATGATACATTTAAAACAAAGTTTAAAAAATCAGTTTGGCCATTGGCCATTCATAAAAAAATATAACCTAAATGGTAAAATCAACCCAAGAAAAATTGTTAATAAATTTAAGGGTAAAAATATTAAAAATTTTTATTTTATTTTTGAATTGAGCTTTAAGGAAAGAGAGCCTCATGATACAAATGTTTTAAAAGAAATTAGAGAGTCAGTTAATTATTGGGTTAAAGAAGTTCCTGTTATATCAATTTAATATTTTTAATGAATATTATAATTCCTCTTGCCGGTAAATCACAAAGATTTAAAAAATCTGGTTTTAAAAAAGATAAATTTTTACTTAAAATTGGAGAACAATCTATCATAGAAAAAGTTATAAGTATGTTTGATGCTAACAAAGATAATTTTTTTTTTATAATATCAAATAAACAAAATAAAAAAGAAATAGAAAATCATCTTAATAATTTAGTAAAAAAAAAAAGTATTATTGTAATTAATGAAAATAGTTTAGGTCCTGTGAAATCAATACTTCTAGCCAGTAAAAAAATTCCAAACAATCAAGAAGTTATAATTTCTTATTGTGATTTTTATGTTGATTGGGATTATGAATTTTTTAAAAGAAATCTTCATAATGTTGAGGCAAACTTTCCTGCTTTTAAAGGATTTCATCCAGCATCTTTTGGAAATACATACTATGCTTATATGAAGTTAGATAAAGATAATTTTTTACTTAAATTAAGAGAAAAAAAAAGTTTTACCAATAAAAGATCTTTAGAGCCAGCATCAACAGGACTGTATTATTTTAAAAGTTTTAAGATATTTTTAAAGTACTCTAAATTATTAGTAGAGTCTAAAAAATTAGTTAATAATGAATATTATGTAAGTCTTCTAGCAAATTTGATGATTGCAGACAATTTAAAGATTAAAGTAGACTTTATAAAAAAATTTATTTGTTTAGGAACACCAGAAGATTATAAAGAGTATTTATATTGGTTAGATTATTTTTCCAAAAATAAACAACGACTTAAGGGCAATCAAACTAACTCTACAAATTTAATTCCACTAGGTGGTGTTGGAAATCGATTTAAAAAAGCAGGTTATAAGATTTCAAAACCTTTTATAAGATTGGATGATGAAACTATAATTGAAAAATCATGTAAAAGTTTTCCTGAGTCAAATAATTGGATTTTTATAATTAATAAGTCAATTTTAAAAAATAAAAAAAATTATGACATAATTTATTCAATCAATAAAAATTCAAAAATTAAAAAAATTGATAGTACAAATGGACAGTTAGAAACTTGTTATTTGGCAAAAAATAATATTGATAAGAATAAAAATATATTTGTTGCGTCGTGTGATTATATTTCAATATTTGATGAAAAAAAATGGTCTAAATTTCAGAATTTATATAAACCGGACGTTGTTGTGTGGACATTTAAGCTAAAAGATCTAAAAATTAAGAATTATTCAAATTTTGCTTACTGTAAATTAAATAACAAAAAAAAATTGACTTCAATTGTTGAAAAAAAAACTATATCTAAATACCCTCAAAATGATCAAATGGTAGTGGGAAGTTTTTGGTTCAAAAATTTTTCATTAATTGAAGATTGTTATAAAAATTCCAAAAATAAGAGTTTAAAAATAAATAATGAATATTACATCGGTGAATCAATTAATTTTTTAATAAAAAAAGGAAAAAATGTATTAAATTTTGAAATAGATAAATGGATATCATTAGGTGATCCGTTTGAATTGAACATGTATTATTATTGGAAGGATTATTTCTATGATAAAAATTAAAAATAAATCGTGCGTTTTAGTTAAAAATGGAAAATTTAACTTTGAAGAAAATTTAGTTCATCAATTAAAGAGTAAAGAGTGTTTAATAAGACTTAAATTTACTGGCGTTTGTTCATCAGACATATACAGAGCTTTTGATAATTCTGCATATAACTATCCATTGATTATGGGTCATGAGATCTCTGGATCAATTTATAAAGTTGGAAATAAAATTAAAAATTTTAAAACTGGGGATAGAGTTGTCGTATTTCCATTAATACCATGTAAAAAATGTGAACAATGTAAAATTCAAAAATATAACATGTGTAAAGATTATTCTTATTATGGCTCAAGAATTGACGGAGGTTTTTCTCAATATTTAATTGTTAATGAGTGGAATTTATTGAAGATACCTAAAAATATTTCTTATGAGGATGCTGCATGTATAGAGCCTATGTCCATAGGATCACATGCAATTAAAAAAGTTAGTGAGGACTTAAATAATGCCAATAAAAAAATCTTAATTATAGGTTCTGGCTTCATAGGTCTAGTTATTTTAGAAATTTTAAATAAATGCTATAAACAAAAGGATATTTCTATTTTAGATAGAAATAAGTTTAAACTAAAATATACAAAAAAACTGGCATCTAAAAAAATATTAATAAAAAAAGATGAAGAAAAAAATGATAATAAATATCATAATCAATACGATATTATTTTTGAAGCCAGTGGACATAAATCAAACTTTATAAAATCATTACATTATGCAAAACCAGGGGGTAAAATAATTTGGTTAGGTAATATTACTTCAGAATTAAATCTTGAAAAAAAATTAGTAAGTCAAATTTTAAGAAAAGAGTTAAAAATTACTGGTAGCTGGAATGCAGATTTTGATCATACAAAAAAGAAAAGTTCATTTATTAATGATTGGAAATTAAGCTTTGATTATATGGCAAGAGGTGTCAAACCAAGTAATTATATATCAAAAAAAATAAAAATTGAAGAGATACCTATCAATCTAAAAAAATTATACTTCCATAAGTTAGGAAAGAAAAATTTTAATGTAATAAAATTAATGGTTGAGAACAATTAGCTACCACAGGTTTGGTTTTTTTGTGCATATTGCGTCAACTTTAATATTATTTTTTTTAATAATATCTTTCATAATCCTAATATTTTTTGAACTAAGGTTTTTTAATTCGGGAGATACTAAACATATTTTTAACTTATTTTTTTTTAAAAATTCGAAGTCTTTTTTATTAAAATAAAAATTTTCAAAAAAATCTATCCATACCCATTTTATTTTATCTTTTATTTTTTTTATTGTGCTTATACTTTCGTAATCACTTAATCTAAATGCACAATTTTTTTTCATTCTATGGCTAAATTTAACCAAAAATGGAAATGTTTGATCTAAAAAGAAATAATTTTTTATTTTATATTTATTAAGAATTTTTAATATCTGATACTCCAATCCTTCTTCTTTAATATTTACTATTAACAATTTATGATTATAAAATTTAATCCAATTTTTTAATAAATCTCCATTTTTAAAAGGATCATGATTAAGAATTAAGTTCTTATTAAATGATCTTACATCAATTTCTATTCCATGATTATTATCAATTTTTTTTAGCTTTTTTATTGAATTTATTCGATGAATAATTTTAATCATTTTTTATTCTTAAATGAATACTATATATTATTGCATTAACAATAGTTTTAACTCTATTACTAAAATTATAATCCCAATTTGATATTCCAAATTTTCTTTTGTAAAAAAAAACGTTAAATCTCCTAATTTCAAATTTTAATTTTTTTGCTTTAACATAAAAATATAAATCTAACATAAAATTTTTTGGTGGATTTGAAATTTCTTGTAATAATTGTCTGCTAAAGATAGTTGGTTGAGCATTAATATCCCATAAAAATTTTTGAAAAATTAATGTTTCTATAATTGACATACACAATGTTAAAATATTACTGGATAAATTTCTTTTTTTTCTAAGACCTTTGATAAATAAATTTTTCTGATTTTTTAAAATTTGTATTACTTGAATTACATCCTCTAAATTTGTTTGCAAATCAGCATGGGTCCAACCAATGAACTGGGTATCTGCTTGTTTGAGACCCTCGATTATACCATTTCCATATCCAATATTTTTTTTAATATGATGAATGTAAATCTTGTCATTTTTAATTGTATTTAGAATTTGACTTGATCCATCTGTAGATCCATTATTAACTAATATTATTTTAATTAATTTTGTATTAACTAATTTTTCACATTTATCTATTATTTCGTGTAAATTATCTTTTTCATTATAACAGGGAATGATTAGTGTAAGCATTTTATATTATTTATTTGTACATATTTTGTTTGCTAAGATATGGGTGTTATCTTTATTTTTAATAAATCTTTCACTAACATTGTACCTCTTTGATTTCGATTTATCATAAGTAACCCTATTTCCTTTTAATGATTTTAGAGCAGCTAAATTATCATTTTTAAAACAATGAATATCTTCCTCATAGTGAATAGTTTTTTTATCTATAATTAATCTTTTTGTAGAAGTATCAATTTTGTTTGGCTCAAAAATATTATAAGGTTTTAAAGGGCTAAATTCACTTAATATTAATATTCCCAAAATAAATGTAAATAATTTAAATTTAAAATTTAAAGTTAAATTTTTTAAAAATATTATAATTATATTAAAAAGTATTAGCCATTCTATCATAATATAGTTTGCAATTGAAATTCCTGGTGGCAAAAAGAATATACAAAATACTGAAAACACATAAAAAATTAAATTAAATTTATAAGAGTTTTTGTCAGAAGAAATTAATAGTAATATTAAAGGAATTAAAAAATAAGTTGTAGCAATGAATAACTCTCTAAAATAAAAATTTATGAAATAAAGAAATGTTAAAAGAAGAATATAAAAAATTAAAAATAAAATGGGGTAAATATAATTTTTTTTTAAGTAAATTGTTAGCAAACTATTATTATATTTAAAACTCACAATAGTTGAAAAAATTATAAATAAAATATAAAGATAAAATTTTGGTTTTAAAATAAAATTTTCAGAATTATTATATGCAACATCTATATCTGTGATTGCAGGAGACATTAAATATAACCAATCCTCATTATAAAAATTTCCTAAATATAAGGATATTAAAGAATGATTTTGTACAGTATCACCTGAAAAAATTAAGGCAAAAATACCGACACCAACTATTAAAGAGAAAAAGAAAATATTTTTATAATTTTTAATAATTTTAAATATCTTAGTATTTTTCAAATCTTCAGTTTTATAAACTTGATAAAGATTTAAAAAAACCAAAATAACTCCACATATTAATGACCTTGATGTAGTTAAGGAAAATATTAAACTTGAAATTAAAGATAATTCATAATTTTTTTTATGAAAATTATAAAGTGAAAATAATAAAAAAAATAATGAAGTATAAGAACTTGATGCTAGGGTCCATTTTATTTGTGTTGGTAAAATTAAAAATACCAAGCTTGTTACAAAAATTAAGATGTAAAATTTATTAATATATTTTAAATATTGAATTTTAGTTATGAAAATATATAAAAAAAGTGAAATTATAGATAATTTGCATAAGAAAAAAGTAAAATAGTTTTTTTTTATCTGTAAAAATAAAAAGATAGACTCTAACGACCCATTAAAGAAATGATATTTTGTCCACTTAGCTGGAAAATTATCAAAAATTTTTAATCTTCCATAGTAATCTGATTTTAATATTTCCAAAGATATTCCTGAATAATAACTTTGGTGTGCATTGAAATAAAAATTATTTTGATCAAGTGTTTTGATATATATAAAAACTAATAATGTTGTTATGATCGAAATAAATAATAAATCTAAAAATTTAATTTTTAAATAATCTTTTTTAAAGAAGAAAAAAAAGGTCGCAGTTAAATAAAAAAATAAAAAATAATGAGATGCTATTCCTGAAATATACGATGTTAAAATAGATACAATTACAGCATTAATAGCCAAACCAATCACACATTTTTCATAAATTGTAGCTTTTTTAACAAAAATTGACCCAAGATTATGATGAAGAATAATAACTGGTATTGTTAACAGAATTGATATGAAAATTTGTAAAAAATCAAATTCATAAAAAAAATTAAGAATTTTCAAACCTTCATTCATATTTAATATGTTATGAGTATAATATTGTAATAGTAAAGGTAAATGAAATTTTATTTTAATTAATATATTAAATTAATAACTTTAAATTATAACGCTCATTATGTACTTATAATGTAAGGTGATAAATTAATGGGTTAGTTAAAAGCCAAGGGACTTAGTCTATGAAACGTCGAATCTCTCCGACCGCACCAAAATAAAATTTTTATTCATCATGTTTTCAGATTTTTGTGCTATTCTTGTTTATTGTGAAAATAAAACAAATATTCAATTTCTTAAAACATTGGAACTGTAATATATTTGTTAGAATTTATTACTCTTTTTACTAAATAAAAATCTCTTTTTAAGCTTTTAGTTAATATTCAATTAATTTTAATAAAAGGATTTCAATGACAAAAAAAATATTGTTTTATAAATCAATTATTTGGCAAATGATCGGCATGATATGGATATCTTTATTATCCTATCTATGGTTTGGTGATTTAATTCGATCTTTAAGTTTTA
>JGI20158J14315_10002442_pt1 | contig 12892 bp, 18 predicted proteins | sample COG_08_FD_14315 | JGI IMG/M metagenome (IMG submission 14315)
AGCTATTTTTTTTGATTGATCAGTTGAGTCCATATCATGCATATGAACAAAAAGCTCATTCTCAAAGTCTTTTAGGAATAATCTTGCCCTGGCACGCATGACTGGATCGGGTGGCATGAGTTGCGGATGAGGAAATCTTTCGTCAATGTATTCATTAATAATATTTGCGTCTGTTAACACCAAATCCCTCTCAACTAGAACAGGAGCATTTGAATAAGGACTGAGTATTGAAAGATCTTCTGACTGATTTGTTAAATCTACATCGATTACTTCGAAATCCATTCCTTTTTCGAAAAGGACTATACGGCATCGATGACTAAAAGGGTCTGTTGAGTTTGAATATAATTTCATCATTGTATTATTTGATATCTCTCCAATATTCTTTTTTAAGGTTGATTGTCAGCAAAAGAAGTAACAATAAAAAACCAATCACATAGTATCCCATTTTTTTTCTTTTTAACTGATCAGGTTCTGACATATAAACTAAATAGTTCGTCAAATCAGCAACCAAAGAATCATACTCTTTTGTATTTAATTTTCCAGAGGTAAATGTTTCTAAATTTTTCGTTTTAGGATTCAAAGTTTGTTCACCTTGTAATTCCCATAGAATATGAGGCATAGCTGAATTTAAAAGTACCGTATTATTCCACCCCATAGCTCTTGATGGATCACGATAAAAGCCACGCATATAGCTATAAATCCAATCAGCTCCTCTTGATCTTGCCACCACTGATAAATCTGGTGGGGTAACACCAAACCATTTTTTTGATTCTTTAACAGGCATATTGACCGACATCGTGTCACCAATTTTGTCTCCGTTCAACATCAAGTCACGCTTGATTGTATCTGCGGATAAACCAATATCTATCAGATTGCTATATCTCATATAATTTGCACTATGACAATTAAGACAATAGTTGACGAAAGTTTTGGCTCCCCTTTGAAGTGACTGATTATCTGTTAGATCAATAGGTGCTTTTGAAAGCTCAACATTTTCAGCTGAAAAACTATTTAATGAAAAAAGCGTTAAAAAGGTTATAAAAATTTTCATCGCATTGTCACCCTTTTCGGAACTTTTTTTGTCACGTCCTTTTTACTGTAGAAAGGCATCATTATAAAAAATAAAAAATATACTAGAGTAAAAATACGTGCAAAAAATGTAGCAACATCTAAACCTCCTAATAAAGGGATCGTACTGCTAAATTGTCCCCAGATGTTTGATGGAACCGTTCCAAGATAACCCAAAACAATAAAGCTAATGACAAAAGCAGCTAACCATTTTTTATAAAGTATGCCTTTGTATCTAATAGACCTCACTTTACTTCTATCAAGCCACGGAATAAAAAAGAAAATTAAGACCGATAATCCCATAGCTGCCACTCCTGGAAATTGACTTCCAAAGATAGGTGGGACTGCCCTCAATATTGAGTAAAAGGGTGTGAAATACCAAACGGGTGCAATATGAGATGGGGTAACTAATGGGTCTGCAGGAACAAAATTATTAGCTTCTAAAAAATATCCTCCCATTTCAGGAGCAAAAAATATGATCGAAGCAAAAACGATCAGAAATACTGAAAGACCGATTAAGTCTTTAACAGTGTAGTAGGGGTGAAATGGAATTCCATCCAATGGAATCCCGGTTTTTTTATCTTTTAAATTCTTAATCTCAACTCCATCTGGATTATTTGACCCAACTTCATGCAAAGCAACTAAATGACACATTATGAGTCCTGCAAGTGCAAGCGGGAGAGCAATAACATGAAAGGCAAAAAAACGATTAAGTGTGGCATCCGAAACTAAATAATCACCCCTCACCCATTCAGCAAGATCAGGACCTATGAAAGGGATTGTGGCAAAAAGATTCACAATCACCTGCGCACCCCAATAAGACATTTGGCCCCAAGGGAGTAAATATCCAAAAAAAGCTTCGGCCATAAGTAATAAAAATATGGCGACCCCAAAAAGCCATAATAACTCTCTTGGTTTTTGGTACGATCCATACATCAAACCTCGAAACATATGCAAGTAAATTACGACAAAGAAAAGAGAAGCTCCCGTAGAATGCATATATCTTATCAACCACCCAAATGAAACATCTCTCATAATAAATTCTACTGAAGCGAAAGCTTGAGAAGCATCAGGTTTGTAGTACATTGTAAGAAAGATACCCGTAAGGATCTGCACCACAAATACAAAAAGGGCGAGTGCTCCAAAAAAATACCAAAAGTTAAAATTCTTTGGTGCATAGTATTCAGTCAGATGATTTTTAATGAATGAGGAAAGTGGGAACCTTTCATCAACCCAACCCATTAAACCCGTTGATTTATCTTGTTTATTTATATCTTTTTTCATTTATCCTTTTTTTGGCTCACTTTCACCAATAATAATTGTTTTATCATCACTATATCGATAGGGAGGAATAACTAGGTTTGTAGGGGCAGGGGAACCCTTATATACCCTTCCTGCAAGATCAAATTTCGAGCCATGACATGGACAAAAGAAACCCCCTTCCCAATTATTACCCATTTCACCACCATTTTTAAGTTTAGGAGTTGGTGAACATCCAAGATGAGTGCAAATGCCAACCATTACTAATAAATTGGGCTTGATTGACCTAGTTGCATTTTGACAATTTTTAGGTTGTTGTGGTGATTTTGATTCTGGATCAGTAAGAATTTTTTTATCACTCAATGTGGATAGCATCTTTTCTGTTCTATTAAATATCCAAACCGGTTGTCCGCGCCATTCTGCTGTCTTTATTTCCCCACTTGGGACTTGAGATACATCAAACTCTACAGGAGCGCCCGCAGCTTTAGCCTTCTCACTTGGGCTCATACTTGAAACGAAAGGAACTCCTAATGCACATACACCTACTGCTCCAGTTGCAGAAGTTGCAGCCAATAAAAATTTCCTACGATTGATATCGAATTTTTTATTGTTTTTTGCCATGAACAATCCTTAAGAGAATTTTGAATAATGCCATTACTTAATAGCCGTTATTATAGGTTATAACGACCAATAAAAAATACTAAAATTCAAAAAAAACTCTTTTAATTGATGTATCAATTAACTTTTAAATAATTTTGTTGAAATTAATAAGCCTAACTCAAATAAAAAAATCACAGGGATAGCTAAAAGAAATTGTGACAACACATCTGGTGGAGTAAAAATAGCAGCAAATATAAATGAACCAATGTATATGTAAGCTCTATTTGAATTTATTTTACTTATACTGATTAATTTAAATTTCACAATTGTGATTAAAATAATTGGTATTTGGAAAGCTATACCAAAAGCGAAAAATAAAGCTAAGATCATTTCAAGATATTGAGATATATCAATCATTAAATCCACATTTCCTGGAGCCGTTACTATAAAAAATCTAAAAATGTTTGGAAAAAGAATTAGGTAAACAAAAAATAACGCCGCTAAAAATAACCCAAAACTAAAAATAGAGGCCGATAAAATAAAAACTTTCTCTTTTTTATATAAACCTGGGCCAATAAATTTCCATATTTGAAAAAAAATTAAAGGGAGAGAAATAATAAAAGCAACAAATAAGGTAATTTTAAATGGAGCGATAAAAGTTGCCGTTAACTTNGTTGAAATTAAACTCCCNTTAACAATNGACAACTGATTAATCAAAGGTAAAGCAAAAAACTGATATATTTCATTAGAAAAAGGAAATAATGAGATAAAAATTACCAAAAATATAATGGAAGAATTTATTAAAACTGTCCGTAAATCTTTAAAGTGCGATAAAAATAGTGTTTGTTTTTTCAAATTTTTTTAATTTTTTTTTTCGTTTCATTTTTCAATATTTTAAATTCATTTTCTATTTTTTTAAGCTCCTGAAACTTGTCTTCCCTTTCAATTTCTTCTTTGATATCCATTAATGAATTTTTTGCTTTTTTATAGATTTTGGCTAAGGACTTAAAGAGAGTTGGGAAGTTCTTTGGAGATACAAAAATAATTGCCACTAGAATAACAATGCAAAACTCAGCAAAAGAAATATCAAGCATAATTTTTATTTGGCTTGTTTTTTATTTTTTTTTATTTTTTTGGGCTGACCTTTATCACTAATTCCTTCTTTAAAACTTTTNATAGCTGATCCTAAATCACCTCCTATATTNTTTAGTTTTCCTGCCCCAAAAATTATTAAAACAATCAACAAAATAATTAGTAATTCCGTGGTTCCAATCATATTTTATACTCCATTAAATTTTAGCTAATTTCTCACTTCCACCATAAACATGGAAATGAATGTGAAAAACTTCTTGTCCTCCCTTCTCACCCGTGTTGATCATGGTGCGAAAACCCTCAAGGCCATTTTCTTTTGCCAATTTAGGTGCAAGGAACATCATTTTAGATAAAGTCTCTTTGATGTTGCTCCTTACAGTAAAAGAGATTTTCAATATGCTCTTTTGGGATAATTAATAAATGCACTTTATCAATGGGATTAATGTCCTTAAATGCAAGCAAATCACTGTCCTCATAAACAATACTTGCAGGTATTTCTCTTTTTACAATTTTACAGAAGATGCAATTGTCCATAGTCTGTTTACTTTTTTACCCTATTAAGTTTTTCTTCAATGCCAGANACACCTTGTCTCTTTTGTAACTCAGCTGTNATTTCAGCAACAGTTATATCTTTTTTTGCTAAAAGAACTAAGCAATGAAACCAAAGATCTGCTATTTCATGAATAATATCGTTTTTATTTTTTAACTTAGCTGCTTCAATAACTTCAAATGCTTCCTCTTCTATTTTCTTTAAGGTCTCAATAATATCCTCTTGCTGCAACATAGCAGTATATGAAACTTTAGGGTTTTCATCTTTTTTTGATTTAATAATAGACAAGAGATGTTCTAAGAATTGATCTTTCATTTTTCATCCTTATAAATTTCACTTGGACTTTTTATAACTTTCTCACATTCTTCAAGGTTTTTGGTCTCCATATTTACACGGTTATAAAAACAACTCTGCCTACCAGTATGGCAACTAATATCTCCCTCTTGCTTCACTTTTATAAGTAAAACATCTAGATCACAATCAATAATCATGTCTTGAATATGCTGATAGTAACCAGATGACTCCCCTTTTACCCAAATTTTGTTTCTCGAACGCGACCAGTACACTGCTTTTTTTTGTTCAATCGAGGTCTCTAGAGATGAACGGTTCATCCAGGCAAACATTATCACTTTGTTTGAAATATAATCTTGGACTACTACTGGTACAAGGCCATCTTCAGTCCATTTAATATTATCAATCCAATTTGTCATAATCTCATCTCAATGCCATGCTCGTGCATGTAATTTTTTGCTTCTTGAATTGAATATTCTCCATAATGAAAAATACTTGCAGCCAATACCGCATCGGCCTCACCATCTTTAACTCCATCAACCAAATGCTTTAACGTGCCTACTCCACCAGATGCAATTATTGGTATATCGACACTATTTGAAATAGATTTCATAAGATTGTTATCAAAACCACTTTTTGTTCCATCTCGATCCATACTTGTAATTAATAACTCCCCAGCTCCATAGTCAGCCATTTTTTTTGCCCACATTATTGCATCGATTCCTGTCGCATTTCGTCCACCATGAGTGAATACTTCATAATGATCATCGACTTTTTTAGCATCAATTGCAACCACTATGGCTTGCGATCCAAATCTGCTTGAAGATTCTGAAACAAAATTTGGGTTTAAAATCGCCGACGTATTTATCCCAACTTTATCTGCGCCTGAGTTTAATAAATTTCTAATATCCTCACAATTTCTTACTCCACCTCCCACAGTCAATGGAATAAATATCTGATTTGCAACCTTTTCAATGATGTCAAATAACAAACCTCTACCATCAGAACTGGCGGTAATATCCAAAAAAGTTAATTCATCAGCACCTTGCTCATTATAAGATTTTGCAATCTCAACTGGATCTCCGGCATCTTTTAATTCAACAAAATTAATTCCTTTAACTACTCGACCATCATTAACATCTAAACAGGGGATAATTCTTTTGGCAACAGTCATATCTATCCTGTTAGTCGCTCTGTTAATTCGTTGGCTTCTTTAAAATTTAAAGTACCTTTGTATATAGCGGTTCCTGTTATCACCCCACGTATGCCAATATTGGCTACTTCGCAAAGAGCTTTTATGTCGTCTAAATTTGAAACTCCACCACTCGCTACAACGGGTATTTTTAGNGCTGCTGATAGCTTAACGGTAGCNTCTATATTTACCCCCGCCAACATTCCATCTCTTCCAATATCNGTATATATTATTGACTCAACACCATAATCCTCAAATTTTTGTGCTAAATCAATGACATTATGCCCCGTCATTTTTTCCCATCCATTTATTGCGACATCTCCATCTTTTGCATCAAGACCCACAATTATTTGTCCAGGAAATGAAAAGCAAGCTTCATGCAGAAATCCAGGATTGGTTACTGCAGCAGTGCCGATAATAACTGAATCAACGCCGCTATTTAAAAAATTTTCTACGGTATCAAGGTTTCTTATACCCCCACCTAACTGAATTGGAATTTCGTTATTTACCTCAGAAACAATTGACTTAATAGCTGCTTCATTGATCGGCTTTCCTGAAAATGCTCCATTTAAGTCTACAAGATGAAGTCTCTTTGCTCCCTGATCAATCCATTTTCTAGCCATCTCTGACGGATGTTCAGAAAAAATAGTTGATTTGTCCATTAAGCCTTGCTGCAGTTGTACGCATTTTCCATCTTTAAGGTCAATTGCTGGAATTACTAACATGCCTTCAAACCTTCCATGAAATAAAATTATCTAGTAACTGTAAACCTAACTCTGAACTCTTTTCTGGATGAAACTGCGCTGCAAAGATATTATCTTTGGCAATTGCGCATGTAAATTCCTCACCATGATTTGTTGTACCTGCAACAAAATCACTCTCCACCCCTGCTGCATAAAAACTGTGTACAAAGTAAAAAGAACTTCCCGAATTGATCTTTCTCCACATAGGGTGATTTTTAGTTTGTTGAACTTTATTCCAACCCATATGTGGAATTTTTATTCTCATTTGGTTGCTTGGTTTAAATTTTTTTATCTTACCTTTAAATAAACCGAATCCATTAACACCCCCCTCTTCACTTTCATTGAATAAAAGTTGCAGCCCCAAACAAATCCCTAAAAAAGGTTTTTTTTTCGCTGATTCAATAACAACATCCCTTATTCCTCTTTTATCTAATTCTTTAATACAATCTGGCATTGCTCCCTGCCCAGGAAAAATTACCTTATCAGCCTTTCTGATAAAGTCCGGGTCGCTACTAATTTTAGATGGAGTTTTTGGTGCAATATATCTAACAGCGTTATGAACTGATTTTAAGTTGCCAATTCCATAATCGATAATTGCAATCATAAATAGAATTTATTTAATGAGTTTACAGAGAACCTTTTGTTGAAGGCATCTCACCTTTTATTTTTTCATCAATTTCAACCGCAAATCTTAGCGCCCTTCCAAAAGCCTTAAAAATTGTCTCAGACTGGTGATGAGCGTTATCTCCCCTTAAATTGTCAATATGGAGTGTGATATTTGCATGGTTTATGAAGCCTTGGAAAAACTCATGAATCAAATCGACATCAAAATCACCAATCCTAGCACGGGTAAATTCCACGTTTAACTTAAGTCCTGGTCGGCCTGATATATCTAAAACGACTCTTGATAGTGCCTCATCTAGTGGCACATACGCATGGCCATATCTACGTATGCCTAACTTATCTCCAATTGCCTTATTGAAGGCTTGACCCAAAGTAATGCCAATATCTTCAACTGTATGGTGGGCATCGATATGTAAATCACCTTTCGCCTTAATTTCAATATCAAATAAACCATGTCTAGATATTTGTTCAAGCATGTGATCAAGAAATCCAATACCAGAATCTAAGCTAGATTTCCCATTACCATCAATATTGATAGTCACCTCTATATCTGTTTCTTTTGTTTTTCTTGCTACTTTTGCTAATCTCTTCATATGTGGAATTTTAGCATGAGTTTGTTTATTTTTCTCTTCTACATCGCTCAGAACAGTACTTAACTTCACTCCAAACTTTTTCCCATTTTTTTCTCCATGAAAAAGGTTTGTTGCAAACTTTACAGATTTTTGTTTCTAATGTTTTTTGTTTCATTACATTAATATCTTTGGCAAAAAGCCTAAAACTTATTTAACTTTAAAAGTTTGAAAGTTTGGCTTTATTTGTTCATAGAGATTATCCATGTATCGTTGCGTATCTTCAGGAAAATCAATCTTCTCAAAATAACTTTTTACCAAGGGGCAGATAACATTTTTTTCACTGCTTTCACTATAATTTCCCTCAACACCTATAACTTTATTTTCATCATCTACAGAGAACATATTTTGTTGTGACCAAATTTTATTATCTAGGGTTTTGATATCGAAGCCAATGAATGTTGTTTGATCCTCAAGAACATATGCAGAAGCTCTTGCGAACCCTTTTACATCATGTTTTTCTGTTAAATAAGTTACTAAATATAATTCCAGGTCTTCCGTAATTCCTTTTCCATTATTCACTTCAGAAAACATTCCTGTATAAATAAAATTTAAATCATCATCATTACAAAAAGCTATCGCTTTATTTACAGCCTTATGCTCTAGCACGTTTTTCATATAAAGCTTTGTAAAATCATTTTTTAAAAAATTAAATACTTTTGACATATTGGCTAACCTTTAAAGTTGTTTTATTTTAAAATTTCTCTCATAACTGAGATTAATTTTTGCATTTGGTTCATTGTTCCTATGGTAATTCTGAGGTAGTTTGATATCCTCTCTGGCGAGTTGAAATGTCTTACTAAAATTTTATTTTGTCTTAATTTATCATATAAATATTTCCCACTAGTATGTTTATGTTTAGTGAAGATAAAGTTTGCACCTGATGGAAGTACGTCGAATTTCATTTCTTTAAGTTGTTGTTCTAAATATAATCTCGCTTCAATTACCTTATTACAATTTTTTGTGAAATTTTCATTATCGGCTATTGAGCTCATGGCAGCAATTTGTGCAAGTCTGTCAATCGGATATGAATTAAAACTATTTTTAACTCGATTTAATGCTTCTATGAGATTTGGATTTCCATACGCACATCCAATTCTCATGCCCGCTAGTGATCTGCCTTTAGAAAAAGATTGCGTCACAATTAAATTCTCATAATTCTTTATTAATTTAATAACTGAATCTGTACCAAAATCAACATAAGCTTCATCAATAACAACTAAGCTTTGATTATTTATTAGAAGGCTTTCAATCTCTGCAAATGATTTTGGTATTCCTGTTGGAGCATTTGGGTTTGGAAAGATTATCCCCCATTCTCAATTAAATAATCATCAAGATTTATATTAAAATTTTGATCAAGGGGTATTTTCTTATATTGAATCTCATATAGTTGGCAATAAACAGGATAAAAACTATATGTAATATCTGGAAATAAGATTGGTTTATTTTTTTTTAAAAGGCCTTGAAAGATAAATGCTAGAGACTCATCAGAACCATTACTTACAAAGACTGACTCTATTGGTAAATTATGAAATTTAGCCAATGCTTTTCTTAATCCATTACTTTCAGGGTCAGGATATAACCTTAAAATATCCTCACAGTTTCTTTTAATCTCTCGTAAAACGCTTTGTCCAGGACCAAAAGGATTTTCATTGGTGTTGAGTTTTATTAAATTTAAATCTTTTGGTTGCTCACCAGGAGTGTAGGGCTCTAACTTTTTGATTATATCGCCCCAAAATTTGCTCATTTTTTCTTAATAACTCGATAATTTGCTGATTCAGAATGCGCGTGCAACCCTTCTCCCAAGGCAAGGTTTGATGCAATCCTGCCTAAGCTATCTGCTGTTTTCTCTGATAAATGGATTAAGCTCGACCTTTTTTGAAAATCATAGACACCCAATGGTGAAGAAAATCTTGCCGTACCTGAAGTTGGAAGCACATGATTTGGGCCTGCACAATAGTCACCTACTGCTTCACAGGTATTTTTTCCCATAAAAATTGCACCTGCATGAAAAATTTCATCAACCAATTGATCAGGATGCTCTACCGATAATTCAAGATGTTCAGGTGCTATAAAATTTGAAATTTTAGCTGCCTCACTTAAATTTTTTGCACAAATGAACAGGCCTCTATTTTTTAAAGAAGTTTTTATTATTTCTTTTCTAGGCATTTTTTCAATTAAACGATCAATACTCTCATTCACGCTTTTAAGAAATTTTTCATCGGTCGCAATAAGGATAGATTGTGATAGCTCATCATGTTCAGCTTGAGAAAAAAGGTCCATCGCAATCCAATCTGGGTTTGTTTTCCCATCACAAATAATGGTAATTTCTGAAGGGCCTGCAATCATATCAATTCCTACAGTACCAAATACCAACCTTTTTGCTTCCGCAACATAGGCATTTCCTGGACCTACAATTTTATCTACTTTTGGAATTGTTTTTGTTCCAAAAGCGAGTGATGCTATAGCTTGCGCGCCTCCAATTGAAAAAACTCTATCTACATCAGCTAACATTGCTGCGGCTAAAACTAAATCATTTTGCTCTCCACTTGGCGTAGGAACAACCATAATCAAGTTTTTTACCCCTGCAATTTTAGCTGGTATTGCATTCATTAGAACCGAGGACGGATATGCTGCTTTTCCACCTGGAACATATAAACCTACAGAATCTATGGGTGTTATTTTTTGCCCATAACTAGATCCGTCACTATCTTTATAATTCCATGATTCGCCCTTTTGTTTATTATGATAGGCACGAATTCTTTCAGCGGCTTGTTTTAAGTCTTCTTTTATTTCTTTCGGAATATTATCAAGAGCTTCCATTAACCTTGATTTACTTATTTCCATATCAGCAACAGAACGCTTATTGAGATTATCAAATTTTGTTGTAAATTCTATTAGTGCTTCATCACCTCTTTGCTTTATTTGGTTAACAATAGATTTTGCAGTTTCTTGAACTTGGCTGTTACTAGTCGAATCAAATTCNAAATCTTTTTTTAGATCACTAAAAAAATTTTTTTCTGTTGAGAGCTTTGTTTTAATAATCAAAATATTTATTTAACTACTTTAGAAAAGTTTTCAATGAGTGGCTTTAATTGAGCTCTTTTTATCTTCAGCGAAGCTTGATTAATAATCAATCTTGAACTTATGTCGCTAATTTTTTCCAACGCAATAAGGTTATTAGCCTCAAGTGTTTTGCCTGAACTGACTAAGTCTACAATTACGTCTGACATTCCGACAATGGGGGCCAATTCCATTGAGCCATATAATTTTATTACGTCAATATGTATGCCTTTGTTAGCAAAAAACTCTCTTGCTGCTTGAGGATATTTTGTAGCTACTCGTAATCTTCTTTTTTGTTTAATGCATGCTTCATAATCAAACACTTTTTTTGCTGCAACCATCAACTGGCATTTTCCTATACCTAGGTCTATAGGCTGAAAAAGGCCTTCCCCTTGGAACTCATCTAAAACATCTCTTCCCGCAATCCCCATATCAGCACCTCCCCATTCCACATAGGTTGGAACATCAGATGCCCTTACAATAATTAACCTAATATTTTTTTTATTTGTTTCAAAAACTAATTTTCTAGATGTTTCTGGATCTTCTTTGCAAAAAATATCCAACTGGTTAAGAATTGGCATCGTTTCAGTAAAGATTCTTCCTTTTGATAAAGCTATGGTAATCATTTAATTTATTCTCTTTATATTTGCCCCTAATGCATTAAATTTATCCTCAAGTTTTTCGTATCCTCTATCAAGGTGATAAATTCTTTCAATAGTAGTTTTACCTTTAGCAACAAGCGCTGCTAGCACAAGCGATGCAGATGCTCTTAAATCAGTAGCCATGACGTTTGTACCCGTAAGGTAACCATTACCTTTGGTAATAGCAGTATTATGTTTAATATCAATAACTGCCCCCATTCTTATAAGCTCCTGTGCATGCATAAATCTATTTTCAAAAATAGTTTCTGTAATCTCATTTGCTCCCTTAGCAACTACATTTAAAGCCATAAACTGTGCCTGCATATCTGTAGGGAAAGCTGGATATGGTGCGGTAATAATTTTAACACTTTCTAATTTTTTATTCCCACAAACTAAGATGCTATTTTCATGAATATCCACTTTTGAGCCACACTCTTTAATTTTTTGTATTACGGACTCCATTTGTTTTGGGTTGATGTTATTACACAAAACCTTCCCCCCAGTCATGGCCGCAGCTACCATAAATGTACCCGCCTCAATTCTGTCAAACATAATCTTATAACTGGCTTCTTTTAGAGATAAAACTCCCTTAATTTTGATTTTATCCGAACCCAAACCATCAATGATTGCTCCCATTCTTATTAGACAATTTCCTAAATCTATAATCTCAGGTTCCTTTGCAGCATTTTCTAAAATTGTTGTTCCCTCTGCTAATACTGCAGCCATCATAAGGTTTTCAGTACCCCCTACCGTAACTTGATCCATAAATACCCTACAACCTTTAAGTTTTCTATTAGGAAGATGTGCAGTTGAAGCACTAATATAACCTTTATCAATAATTATTTTTGCACCCATCAACTCTAGGCCTTTTATATGAATATCTACCGGTCGGGATCCAATTGCACAACCCCCAGGTAAAGAAACTTTTGCTTCACCATGTTTCGCAAGTAAAGGGCCTAAAACTAAAATAGATGCCCTCATTGTCTTCACCAGCTCATATGGTGCATCAAAATTACTAACATGATTGGCTTTTAATGAATATGAGGATTGATCTCTATTGACATTCACACCAAGGGCGCTCAATAATTTTGTGCATGTTTTGATGTCTTGAAGATTAGGAACATTTTGAAGGTTTAGAG
>JGI20158J14315_10002443_pt1 | contig 12888 bp, 9 predicted proteins | sample COG_08_FD_14315 | JGI IMG/M metagenome (IMG submission 14315)
TTTTTCTTCTTTCGTATTTACCATATAATAAAAGCTTTACACAGAAGGACTAGAATTATATCTATATATAAATAAGACACAAAAGGATGATGACTTTGAATATGAGATCTGCGAAGAACACACACGCGAAGAAGAAGAACGAGACGTTCTTTTATTCCTCGTTTGTGTTGCTGTTGTTGTTCGTGGTCTCTTTTCTCTCTCTGGGTTTTGTTTCGGCGAAAGATGATGCCCCCGATTATTTCGTAACATCTTCAATTTCTAAAGCGCGATCGTCGCAAAGGTTTTCGAACGAAGGAGAAAGCTTTGTATCGTCAGAAAAAAGAAGACGAAGCTTGCTCGCGGATGAAGAACAACCAATAACGGAATCTACGGCAGAAGCGATTTCAGAGGACGTGCAAGACGCGGCGGATGCCGTGGACGAGGCGACGGAAACCGTCGCGGATGCCGCAGATTCCATCGAAGAAGCGAACGAAGCGATAGCGGAAGTGGCGGAGCAAACGGAAGAGGCGGTGGAAGCGGTGGAAGAGGCGAGCGAAGCGGTGGCGGAAAGTACCGAAGCAATCGAAGATGCCGCAGATGCGGTGGATGATGCGACGGAAGCGGTGGAAGATGCGGCGGAGCAAATACAAGATACCGCGGAGACGGTGGAGGAGGTCGCCGCGGACGTGGAAGACGCGACGGCGGCGGTGGACGAAGCCACCGAGGCGGTGGAAGACGCCGCGGATAGTTTAGCGGATATTACGGATACCGCGCAGGAAGTTCTCTCGAACTTAGAAGGCTCAAAAGCGGTGAATTCGTTGGTGATGGATAAAGTCGAGCAAGAGCAAGGCGCGGTGGCGACGGAGTTATTGACGATGGCGAAGGAGATCAACCGCTTGGAAGCCGTGGTCACGAGATTGGAGAATTACGAAGGCGGAGGTAGAAGAGGTGGACCAGGATCTGGTGCTGGTTTAGGCGCGTGGTTTAAAGCGCAATACGCGGACCAAACCTCTTTCATTAGTGGATTAGTCACCTCGTTTTTGGTTATTTTGTTCATCGAGGTTGGCGACAGAACGTATTTCATCGCGGCGTTGATGTCGGTGAAACATTCCCGACGAATTGTATTTTTGGGCGCTTTCAGCGCGTTGGCGGTGATGACCATCGTGTCCACCTTATTAGGCGTCGCCGCGCCTATGTTCTTACCGCGATGGTTTGTCCATTGGGCCGCGGTGATCTTGTTTCTCGGCTACGGCGTCACCATGTTGTACAACTCCCAATTCATGTCCGACGACGTTTCCGAGGAGTTCGAGGAAGTCGAACACGAGTTGGACGAAATCGCCAACCGACGATCTGGGAAGAAATCCGACGACAACAACGCGAGCAAAGACGACGACGACGTGGCGGAAAAAGGCGGCAAATTGTCGCCTGGAAAGAAAAAAGGGACTTCGAAAAACGAAAAGCAATGGTGGGAATTCTTCGTCTCTGCGATTTTCGTCCAAGCGTTTACGCTCACCTTCTTAGCGGAATGGGGCGACCGATCCCAAATCGCCACCATCGCCATGGCTGCCGATTACGACCCGTACGGTATCATCATCGGCGGTTCCTTAGGCCACGGTTTAGCCACTTCCACGGCGTGCATTGGAGGTCGCATCTTAGCTCAGAAAATATCCGAGAAGAAAATCGCCATGGTCGGCGGCGGCATCTTTTTGATTTTCGGCATCTTGGCCGTCTTCGACGACCCGAGCGCGGATTACGCCAAAGCGTTGCCGAAGTGGATGAAGACTTCTTCTTCTGGAAGTGGTGCTCTCCCTTCGGCTTAAAAAAATGAGGACATCATATCATCGCACACTTATAATATATATTTACTCATATACATTGTTTTATATAACTCGAGAGTAATGACTTCACTTTAAACTCTCCATCGACCGCGCGAAAAAGAAAGAGAGAGAGGACAAAGGAAAAGCGTTCCAAAACGTTTAAAGCCGTTGGAGTGTTGTCGTTGTTGTTGTCGTGTTTTTTGGTGTTTTCATCGAAGACGTCGTTAAAGAAGTGCACATCATCTCGGAGAATAAACACTTGAAAGCGATTGGAGATGATGATGCTACGCGCCCCTTCGCATCTTCATGGAAAACTATTTCTCTTCGTCTTTGTCTTCATCTTCTTTTCGTCAGTTTTAGCAGCCGAAGAGGAAATTTTAGAACGAGGAGATGAAGCGAAGGACAGTATTTCTAAAAGAATACTCGAGCACCAAGAGCGCGCGTTCGCGACCGAAAACAACCGAGGCGATAACTTCTCTGGATTCGTGCAGTCTTTACTGGTGATGCTTTCGCTTGAGTTCGGAGACAGGACGTTTTTCATCGCGTGTTTAATGTCCGGGAAATACGATTCAAAGGAAGTCTTTTTTGGCGCAATTATGGCGCTTTGGCTGATGACGTTCGTTTCGGTCGTGATCGGGATCGAAGCGGCGTCGATGATTCCGAGAAAAGTCATGCACTACGGTTCGGTGTGTTTGTTCGTGTTTTACGGCCTTTACATGCTGTATAGCGCGAGTCGGATGAAGGATACCGAAGAGGGGGAGGAGAACGAGGAGCTGAAAGAGATCGAAGAAGATTTGAACTCGAGAGCACCGATATTAGAAAAGGACGTAGAGAGCGGCAACGAAAACGAGAACAAAAAGAAGAAAGGTGGTAATTTTTACGAGTGCTTGTGTAACGGCGTGTGGATGCAAGCTTTCACGCTGACGTTCATCGCCGAGTGGGGCGACCGAAGTCAAATAGCCACGGTAGCGTTAGCTGGCGATTACGAAGCGTACGGCATAGTGTTTGGTTGTTTCTTAGGTCACGCCATTGCCACGGGGACGGCCTGCATAGGGGGGAAATACATCGCGAATAAGTTTTCAGAGAAGAAAATGACCATCCTGGGCGGTTCGGTGTTTCTTACCTTCGCGGCGGTGACGTTGTTACAAGATCCCAATGCAAAAATGGAAAAAGTAGATTGGCGTCCGAATTGGATGGTTGCAGACGCTGCAAACTAGAGTTTCGTTTGTTATAGTGTGTCGTAGCATTAGTTGTATTTTAGTATTAGTAGAAGAGTAGTGATATTGTTATATGATGTTGGGTATTATTGCTTTGCGTTTATTAGAAGTTTTTTGTATTGGTAGCTAAAAGATGATGGTATTTACTTCGCAGAGGACGCCCACCAATCTTCTTTGGAGGAGGATTTGCTTCTACTCGACCCTTTTCCGGCGGATGACTTCTTACCAGACGAAGAGTTCTCGTCGTCGTCTCCCCAATCGTCCACATCTTTTAATCTGCTATCGTTTTCAAACTTCTCGACATCTTCCTTGTCGTACTCTTTATCGTGGTCGGCTTCATCTCTCTCGTTGGACGAGGAGGAAGATTTCTTGCTTTCTTTTCTGTCGTCGTATCTTTCCTCTTCTTCTCGATCGTCTTCGTTACGTTTCTTCGATGAGGAGGAGGATTTGCGGTTGTCGTCTTCATCCTCGTCGTCGTCGTCGTACTTCGACGATGGGCGCCTCGATCGATCGTCTTTCTCCTCGTCGTCATACTTTGTGGATCGTCTGCGGTCGCCTTCTTCTTCTACTTCGTCGTCGGATCGCTTCTTGGAGCGTCGGTCGCCTTCGCGGTCGTCCTCGTCTTCGTGGCGACCCATCTTGGAGGAGGAACGTCTGTTGTCTTCCTCGTCGTCGTCGTCGTCGTATCGGCTCTTGGGCGAAGATCTGCGATCGTCATCTCTGTCATCGTATCGATCTCTTTCGTCGTCTTTNTCGTAACGAGAAGATCGGTGACTGTCTCTTCTGTCGTCATCGTCTTCATCATCGTAACGCTTCTTGGGAGAATCTCGTCTGTCGTCTTCATCATCGTAACGCTTCTTGGGAGAATCTCGTCTGTCGTCTTCATCGTCGTATCGACTCTTGGAGGAAGATTTTTTGTCCTCTCGTCGATCGTCATCGTCGCGTCGATCGTCGTCATCCCGGCTTCTTCGGGGGCGGTCGTCTTTCTCGTCGTCGTCGTCATCCTCGTAGTGCTTTTTAGAGGCAGAGCGTCGATCGTCTTCTTCATCGTCGTTGTACTTTGACGACGAGTGTCTTCGATCGTCGTCGTCGTCGTCGTCGTAGCGACCTTTGGAGGAGGAGGAAGATTTACGATCGGAGTCTTCTTCTTCGTCTTCATCCTTGTTGTTCTTCGTCTCTTCCAAGGGAGATTCCGATTTTAACGGAGCTTCTTCTGGCATTTCGTTTTCGTCCTCGTCTTCAAACACTGGGTCGTCTTGCCCCGTCATCGCCGCTTTGATTTGGAGCTTCAAACGCTCTTGCATCTTTTGTGTCGCCTCCAAGTCCAACTTCGGCTTCGGCAAGTTCGAACCATCAAACCCTTCGGGAACCTCAAACGTCGGCACGGTATATAATCCTAAAGTCGCTTCGCAATCGGTCTTCTCCAAGGAAAATCTCGCGCACACCGCGGCTGGGCACGTCGGCCACTGCGCGGTGACTTTTTCCGTGTCCAACTTTGCTCCCGATTTTGTGACGCAAAATCGACACCCTTGCGCGTCTTGGCACCCGGGTAATAATCGTTCCGAGCACTTCTTGTCGCGAAACATGTGTCTCCCCACCGCTTGATCGGAAACCGTGGAATCGCACGTTCCAGAAATCCCAATTTGTTTCACGCGCGCGTTGTGTTTCGCGATGTCCTTCACGTGCATCCTCCACGAGATTTCATTCTTGGAAAACGAATCCCCGATGCATCCAATCCCGGAGCTCTTCTCGCACACCGAGTGTGGGCACTGCGGCCAGCCGGCAACTTTTCTCACCGCTTCTTCGGTTTGGCAAAATCTGCACGCCGTAACCGCGCCTCCGTTCCCGAGACACGCCGGCGTCAACGACGGGTTCGTCAAGCAAATTTTGTCCGGGTACTGGTAGATGCCTTTTTCTTCGTCGGCGGCTTCGCCGACGCAGTTTTCTTTCATCGCCGGGTCTTCTTCTTCTTCTTGATCTTCCTCTTCATCATCCGCAGATGATTTGCGATGATCGTCTTCATCGTCGTCGTCGTATTTAGAGGAGGAATGTTTATTCTTCGAATATTCGTCCTCGTCTTCGTCTTTGCCCAAATCTCTTCGTTGTCCGCGGCCTCTTTTCTCGTACGCATCGTCGTCCTCGTCTCTGTACTTTGCGTAGTTTCCTCTTCCTCCTCTTCTGTCGTCGTCGTCGTCAAAATCGTCTGAGTGTCTCGACGACGATCGTCTCGAGGAGTATCGATCGTCTTCGTCGTCATCTCTTGAACTCCATCGACCTAAACGCGCGGACGAGGAATACGACGAGGACGACGGTTTACGGGAAAAATCGTCTGCGTCTCCTCCTCGGTAGTGTCTGTACCCTAACTCGGCGGACGAAGAAGAAGACAACAAAGACAACTTCTTGCTCTCGGAAACGTACCCAAACGTGGCAAACGTCGTCGCCAACGCGGTGATCGTGGCAATTTTGATCATCAGTGTAGATCTCGTCGTAAACGTCAAAGTCGTCGCATCGTCTTCGATTTTGACCCCGGTAGTGGGGGCGTTTGAAAGTAAACTTTGCCGCTCTTCTTCTGAATGGTTTGCTTCTTTCATCATCGTGCTTTACTCTCTGTACTAACAACGAGAGCGTATAAAATCGAAAGGTATTATTAAGTTACTCAACAACAACAACTTCTTTACGACCACTACTATTCCGTGAGAAGTAACGCAGCAGAGAGAGCGAGAGCGCGCGGGAAGAAGTTATACGTGCGTTCGATAGAATGAAGAAAAAATGCATTCATTCGAAACAAGACGCGGCCTCGATTTCGTCTCTTTGTCCTCTTTTTTTTTTCGAAGCAGAGTGGCAGCATATTAAGTTCCTCGACCGTTTTTTTTCTCTCTTCTCGCTCGAGGCAAAACTTTTTTTCAACAGACGACGAGAGAGAAAAAGAGTCATCATTCACAAAGAGAGACGGAGAGAGAGAGTGCGACTTTAAGAGATGGTGGGAAGTAAAAGAAGGGAAATAGACGACTACCACTACGTCTTCTCGGCGGACTGTAAACCGTACATGGATTGGCAATCTGCGGCTTTGTATCAGTCGTGGATGGATGTGGGTGCGCCGGGGAAGATGACTCGGCTGTTGTCCTGCACGGATGCGGAGTACGATTCGTACGAGAATTTACACATCGTGCCGACGCATAAAACGCCGGATTTCAGCCGAGACGACCCGTCGGATTCGTATTCCGCGTATAACTTACCGGGGAGCATCAATCATTGGACGAAATCGAGCAATTTTACTCGCTTGAAGTGGGTGGTGAAGTTGGACGCGGATATGATTTTACGAAGACCGTTTACGGTGAGAGAGATTCCCGCGCGAGTCGGCGTCGTCGCCGGCGGGTACTACGGATACTTATCGGGCGTGAAAAACGACATGGCGAGTATGTTTGTCGGACCTGCCGTTCGCGAGCGGTTGGCGCAAGTGGGCGGGTGGGAGATATTCGCCAGGAGCGATATCGCGAAAGCGGCGCCGTTATGGTTCGAATACACGAGGAAAGTGAGAAGAGACAAGAGAGTGTGGTGGCCGTATAACGGTACCGGCGATTCATTCATCACTCAAAAAGCACCGAGACCGTGGATATCGGAAATGTACGGGTACGTCTTTGGCGTCGCGAGCGCCGGGTTGTCGCACAACGTGAACAACGACGTGCAAATGTACGCCGGATCGAAACCGTGGAACGAGAAGAGCGCGAATTCTTTCGTCATACATTACGGATTGATGATGAGACAAGGTACGAGTTACGAGTGGGATAAACACTTTGAATACGCAAAATCGGAAACGGAAAAGGATAAATTGAAGTGCGGAAAGGCAAACAGAAGAGAGTTGTTCCCGGTGTGCGATTTGTATCCCGAAGATGACGAGTCCATCGATAAGTACGAGAGAAACAGAGTAGAGTTGATGCACGAGTGCGTGTCAAAGATTAATCGTGGGATATTGTTAGCACGGAAGAGGAAGTGCATGCCAAAGAGTAGTAGTAGTAGTAGTAGTAGTAGTAGTAGTAGTAGTAGTAGTAGTAGTAGTAGTAGTAGTAGTAGTAACAACGAGGGGGAGGCGGAGAAGAAAAAAGTCAGTCATAGTCTTAGTCATAGCAGCAGCGGTAGCGTAAACACGGAGGGCGATAAAGGGTATAAACACGCAAGAGTCTCCATTGGAGGTGGTGAAACTACGCTCGCGCAACAACAAGATGTGGCGACGAACGAGTTGTGGAAATACGCCGGCATTTTATGGGCTTTGACCTTGTTCGCGTTGTTTTACGGATTTTGGCCTTCGCGCAAAAGAGGAGGAGGGGGAAAGCGTAGGAAAGTAGGACATCTTCGTCCATAGAAGTATTATTTGTAATGTATTCATGATGTATAGTAGTATGTTATTGCAAAGAGTTGACAAACATGATTCCTAACGCGAAAATCGTGATGAAAATCGGAGCCGAGGATACGGCGTAAAGAGGCAAAAATCCAAGTAAATTCTTTTCCTCGGGTTTATCGTCTTCCTCCAAATAATCGTCCAGCATTCTCTTCGGGTTTCTCGTTCGCCCTTTAATTCCAGCCGCGTCCATGGCAATCTCCTCGTATCTCGACGGTCCAGTTTCTCGTCTCTCTGGTAACTCGATATCCGAATCCAACCCAGGCCACTCTCTCAACTCGTTCAAAACGAACTCGCACGCCACGATATCCGTCGGCACTCTTCCCTCGTCCACGTCTTCCAAAACCTGAATCTTTTCCTCCGCGGAACACCCGGATTCGTCTTCGATCCCGAACCGTTCTCTTCTGTCCGCTAATCGAGGATCTTCGATACCAATGATCAACTTGACCTCGTTAAATGACATCTCTCGTTTCACGTATAAAAGTTTCAACCAGTCTTTGATTTCTTGGCTCATGAGTTGCAAACGTTCTTGGTCCTCATCCGTCACGGTGGTTCCGGTATCGAATCCATCGAAACCAGTGGAAGAAGGCGTTTCGGTGTTTTCGTCGTCCTGAGACGATTTGACGATACTCGATGAATATCTCCTTCTTCTTCTTCTAATGTTGTTGTTGTTGTTGTTACTAATCTTATTATCCAAAGATACGCTCATCGTCGCGACGACTCTTCGTTGTTGTTGTTGTCGTTGATGACAACGCGCGTGACTCCTACCACTACTCCTGCGAATAGCATCGCACGACTTAGAACTGGTTTTAACGGTGGACGCAGATCTGACCACGCATCTCGACGACGATGCTGTGGTGGTGGAGAACATCTCTTTTTATTCCCCGCTCGTGGTGTGACGACATTTGGCCGCAGATCGGCACAAAAACAGAGCGGCGCGTTCACGCGCTTCTCTGCGCTCGAAAAGGAAAAATGTCATCCGTCGTAACCACCAAAGACGCATCTCTGTCCTCCTTTTCCTCCACTTCAAATCGAAAAAAGAAGCAAAATTCATTCATTTCCCGCTTACTCTCTCGAATCGTCTCACCGCTCATTCTCGTTCTGTTCGTCTCGGACGTTTTGTTTTACGAGACCGAGGAGACGAAATTACGAAGCGTGGCGAAAAGAGAAGAGACCAGAGTCGGGAGTCATAAAATCGATAATCATCGTCGGCATTCGTATCGTCATCAAAACGAGTATAATGACGAAGTGCTAGTGAGAGATGGGAAACCGGAGGAGATTGCGGAGATTCACGACGCGACAAAAACGAGTGATGATGATGCTGGTGATGAAGGCGGAGGAGGAGCGGAGAAGAGGAGTAGCGGGAGTAGGAGTAGCAGCAGCAGCAGCGGTACGAGCACGAGTGGTGGTGGTTCCTCGTTTGACGGTGTAAATAACAACAACGAGGACAATAGCATGGGAGGAAGCATAAGTGGTAAGGCGATGATGGATGGCGAGCGGTGCGTGGCGTCCATCCGGGACGGGTACAGTTGCGAGAAGTTTAGTTTGACGAGCGCGGAAATAGTAGACGTGTTTCACCACGCGACGAGAGCGAGTAGGCGAGGCGGGATAAACAAATGCACCAAGGCGCAATCGGAGGAGGATGGGTATTTAGACGACGGAGGGAATGGGCAGAAGATGGTTACGGATGGGATGAAGATTGAGACTGTTGCTGGCGAGAAAAATTCACCCTCCTCCTCGGATGCTCTGCGCGAGGCTTTAAAGAAGATGTTTGATGAGCGAGATACGAGTCATCACGGAGAAAGTATCAAGTATCAAAAAGCCGTTGTCGTCATTGACGGGACACACATGAGCGCAGATGAAGCGTCGAGGTTAGCTGACGCCACGCAAACGAGCGTGGTTTTCGTCGCCTACGGGAATCGCGAAAAGTTTAAAGAACAACAACACGTTTCCGCGGTATTAGTCAAAGGTGAGAGTGAGACTGGATCTCCGGCTCACCGTTTGGCGAGTGTTTTACTTACAAGAGGCTACGCGGTGCTAGTTCTCTCGGATAAAAGCGCAGAGTTTACGGCGAATCCACTCGAATCCGAAGCGTTTTCGTTTACGACTATCGGCGCCGACGTGAATGCCCTCGACGATATGATGCCCGCGCACGTCGGATTCGATATCGAACTCGCCACCGATATCACGTGCAGATCGAATGGACAAGTGATTGGTATTGGCGATAAGTCTATGGGTTGGTCGCAGTACGCACAAAGCGTTTGCTTACCCATGGCGAGATCTAGTTTTATGCGCTTCAATCCAACTTTAGCGGCGATCGAGTTGTGTCGATATTTCGGCGAGCACTTGGACATAGAACGCATTGGCGTCGACGACAGAGTTACGGAACAGGTTATCATGCCGGCTTACGATAATGCGTTTAAAGCCGGTGCGCGCTTAAAACCATTTCGACACGCGTGTAGGTACAACTTGAAAAACAGCCCAAGCCGAGGATCGAGATACGCGCCGAGCGAAGACGTGAGTCGAGGCGACGAGTTATCCGGTGATCCAAACGCGATTATCCCGTCTCAATCGTTTGATAAAGGTCGCTCATTTGCTCTTGGCGACGAAAGTTCGGATGATATCGTTAACAAGCACAAACAGTGCGAACGAAGCGCGTGGTCAGAAGGTTCTGGACCTCATCCGAGAAAGTTGCGCTACGTTGTCCCGTGGCCAAAAAATGATGACGATATGACCTCGTGGCCGGCAAACTGCGAAGGTGGCTCGGAAAACTTGTGCGAAGTTGTGAAGAAAGTAGCCATCAACCGAGAAGTATTAGTCGGCGTCTCGAACAAAAACATCTTCCATATGTTGCAGTTATGGATTGACGGATTGCAAAAAACCGAAATCACGAATTACATGATTGTTGCACTCGACGAGCAAACCGCGCGGTGGTGCGAGCAACATGACGCGCCTTATTACTTGCGCTCGTTAACATCCATTACTGGCTCGACCGATAACCATGCCACCTCTGGCTTAAAGTTTGAAATCCTCAAAGAGTTTATTAAAATTGGCGTAAACGTCTTGCTCTCCGACGTCGATATCGTCTGGATGCGAGACCCGTTCAAGAACGATTTGTTATACCGAGACGTGGACGTTGAAGGGATGTCGGACGGATGGGACGATATGACGACGTATGGTTTTAGGTGGAACCCTACGAGAGGTCGAGGAAATAAGTTATCCTCGGCGGACGAACTCACGTACCGCATGTTTGTGAAAAACTCCGGTTTGTTCTTCACGCAAGCCACGCACGAAAGTTTGCAAATGATGACCGTGTTAGCCAATCGCATGAACACAGAACGCTCGACGTGGGATCAGACCGCGTATAACGAAGAACACACGTTTTTGAGTGATAAGAAAACACCTTCGAGGAACTCCGCTTCATCGCGAATAATGAATTTTGCATGTTTCTGTAACTCAAAGTATGTTTTCAAATACATGCGCCACGACGAGAAGTTATACCCGGAGGAAAAGTTTCATCCGGCGTCGATACATGTGAACTACCACCCAGAAAAACCGCAAAGGATGCTCGATATTATTAAGCAGTATTGGAAAGGCGAGAAAGGCGCCATCGAGCGATGGAACGGAGGCGAAGGTTTATCGAGCTCGGTGCAGTGTAAACCGCGACCGGTTGGTGAAATCGAGCGCACGCAAGGGATTCAATCCAGTGAGCTCGCTAAGCACGTCGCGGATGCGCACACGGGTAAATGGGGCGGCGTCGCTGGTATTGAGTGGAAAGACAACGGTGATTTAGTCACGCCGTGGGGGAAAGGAACCTGGGGTGTTATTCCGGACTCAGACGGTAAACAGTTGTTCATGGATTGGGGGCCGACGCACGAGTTAACGGGAAGAATCGAAGGTGGTTCTGCGATTATGCAAAGTAAACGGTGCCCGGATGGTGATTTAGTCCCGAACGTCGTCGCGGACGGGCTGTAGATTATTAATGCGTAGTAAAATAGTCTTTTTAGTTAAATATCGAAAGTTACACAGTGATGTAAAAAACTACTTTTTGCCTCCTGAATACTTAGCCTTGACCTTCTTTTTTTTCACCCCTTTCTCTTTGGTCCCCAGCGCGGCGACGTTCGTCTTCCCTCTTCCGTTCTTCTTCGCCTCTTGCTTCGCCTTCTTCCTCGCCAACTTCTTCTCTCGTTTCACCGCCTTCAACTCTATTCGCTTCGCTTTCTTCACCTCTCTCTCTTTTGCCTTCTCGGCGTCTTTCGCCTTCTCCTCGTCCGTTTTTTCCTCTTCTCGCTTCCGCTTCTTCTCGTCCTTCCGCGCCTTCTTCTCTTTCGCCACTTTCAGTTTCTCCTCTAAAATCTTCTTCTTATTCTCCTTGGACTTCAATCGCACCAACTTTTTCTTCGCTCTCTTCTCTTCTTTCTTCTTCTTCTTCTTCTCCTCTTCCGCTGATGGACTCATCGATTTCGGTTTCCCCTCGTCGTTCGCTTTATTCTCCTCCTCTTTCTGCGTTCGAAGCGTCTTTGCTTTCCTTTTGTGTTTTTTACCGAGCGCGTGTGACTTCAGCGTTTCCGCCCCGGTGCACTCGACGTTGCAGCACGAACACATCCACGGCGCTTCGGTGGCCAGATATTCTCGACCGACTATTTTCTCCTTCTCTTCTCGCGCGGCTGCTGTTGCTGCTTGTGCTACAGCTGGTTCTCGCGTCGCCGCCGCCTTGGTTGAAGCGCCTGAAACAACGTTCGCCTTCCCGCCCGGCTTGGTCGCCCCGAGCGCGTACTTCTCGTGTTCGGTCACGCACTTCGTGTGTAATTGCACCGCATATCGATCGAATTCTGCTCCGCAATCCACGCAGCTCAATCGAGAGGCGGAGCAGTTGTTGAAGTGTTTCTTCAGCGCTGGTTTTTTAATCGAATCGCCGCAGTCGTCGCACACGAACCACACCATCGTTTCTTTTACGACTTTGAAAAGCCTTTCTTTATTCGAGGAAGTAGGAAATGCGCAAAAAGTGTTTCGTTGATGATGTTGTTCTACTTCATGTGTGTAGTTATCACGTGCTTTTGTTTGTGTTAAATATACGTAGTATTATATAATGCGCATACGACGAGAACGGGCTTTTGTCTGAGGCAAAAATGTACTAACTGTCTGTCTCGACAAAAAAGTTTCCCACGCAGAAAAATTTTTGGTCCAAATCCTTCCGTTCGTTCGTTAAAAAGTGTCGTTTGGGCGTTCAAATTTTAATTGTTGTTTTTTTATCCACGCAGCAGGAGCTTTTCGTATCGAAAGGCACGAACACCACACAACTTTTATTTAAACGTCGCGCGCGCCTGCCGGCTCTTGATGTTTAAAAACGCGGGCATCTTTCGCGCGTAAAACACGCACATATACCGCATACATCTGTGCTTTAGTACTTTTTACGACGAAGTGGTCGCATAAAGAAGATATACACAGCTTTGAAGTGAAGGAATATGTCGGGGAATTA
>JGI20158J14315_10002479_pt1 | contig 12795 bp, 9 predicted proteins | sample COG_08_FD_14315 | JGI IMG/M metagenome (IMG submission 14315)
ATGAATTCTAATGGAGATTGCGGATCCGTAGTATATTTAAAAAATATAACTCACGCTATTTCAGTAGCAAGAAAAATAATGGAAGAAACACCTCATGTCATTTTAGCAGGGGTTGGTGCTGAAAAATTTGCATACTCTTTGGGTTATAAAAAAGAAAAACTATTAACTGATAAATCTAGATTAGATTGGTTAGATTGGAAAAAGAAATCTGAATATAAACCAATAATAAATATTGAAAATCACGATACTATAGGAATGCTGGCTATTGATAATAATGGTGATATTTCTGGTGGTTGTACAACAAGTGGCTTAGCTTACAAAATGTCTGGTAGAGTTGGAGATTCTCCAATAATTGGATCTGGACTATTTATTGACAATGAAGTTGGGGGAGCTGTTGCAACAGGTTTAGGAGAAGAAGTTGTTAAAACGGTTGGCAGTTTTTTAATTGTTGAGTTAATGAGAAATGGTTATAGCCCTCAAAAGGCATGTGAAGAAGCTATAAGAAGAATCGTTTCGAAAAAGAATAGTAATTATAAAGATTTTCAAGTAGGTTATATTGCCATTAATAAAAGTGGGGAGACCGGCAGTTATTCAATTCATGACGGGTTTAGTATGACTAAGTTCGAAAACAATCTTAACAAAACATTTAAGTCCAATTATTACAGTGGCTGATTTTTTATAATCGTTATAATTTAATGAATAGAAAAAGATTATTTTTAATAGATGCTTATGCTCTAATATTTAGAGGTTATTATGCTTTTATAAAAAATCCTAGAATTAATTCAAAAGGGCTTGACACCTCTGCAATTTTAGGATTTACAAATTCCCTATTTGATGTAATTAAAAGAGAAAATCCAGATTATTTAGCAGTTTGTTTTGATAAAGGTGGTAGTCAAGACAGAGTTGAAATATTTTCCGAGTATAAAGCAAATAGAGATGAAACTCCAGAGGCGATTAAAATTGCAGTACCTTTTATTGAGCAAATATTAAAAGCATTAAACATTCCTGTTATTGTAAAAAAAGGATACGAAGCAGATGATATAATTGGAACTTTATCCAAAAAAGCTGAACAAGAAGGCTACCAGACATTTATGGTTACCCCTGACAAAGATTTTGCACAACTAGTTACTGAAAATATTTTTATGTACAAGCCGATGTTTGGCGGTGGTTATGAAGTTTGGGGTGTAGAGGAAGTGAGAAACAAGTTTGAGGTTTCTGATCCAATTCAAGTAATCGATTTTTTAGGGATGAAAGGAGATTCAGCTGATAATATTCCTGGGTTGCCTGGTGTTGGTGATAAAACTGCTAAGAAATTTATAGCCGAATATGGAAGTATGGAAGAATTATTAGCTAACACTGATAATTTAAAAGGAAAATTAAAAGAGAAAATTGAAACAAATAAAGAATTAGGTTTACTATCCAAAAAACTTGCAACAATAATTCTTGATGTTCCCGTAGATTTTAGCCCCAATGAATTTAAATTCAAAGTAACAGATTTATTTGAAGTTAAAGATGTTTTTAGAGAATTAGAATTTAGAAGACTTATAGAAAGTGTAGATAGAATTTTTAAGATTAATAATGATGATGAAGCTCTTGAAATAAAATCAGAATCAACAATACAAACACCTGTAAAAAATGCCGGTTCGGGTCAATTTTCTTTATTTGATGAAACCAATACATTTGAAAAACCAAAAATATTTAAAAGAAATAACCTATCTAATTCATCGAACTATTACCAAACAATTGATTCAAGCTTTGGTCTTAAACTGTTGTTAAAAAAACTTAATCTTAATTCTTCCGTTAGTTATAAACTTTTATCAAATAAAGTAAATTATTTATCTGATAAAATATTAGGAGTTTCTATATGTTGGGAGAAAGGAAAAGCATACTATTTATCCTTTTCAAATGATTTTGAAATTACGGAACTCATTTCATTTTTTGAAAATGAAAGTATTGAAAAAATAAGTGATAATATAAAAAATGATATTAAACTTCTTAATCAACATAACATTAAGATTAAAGGAAAAATATTTGATACTAAATTAGCTCATTACATAATCAACCCTGATACTAACCACTCAATTAACCAACTCTCTGAAACATATTTAAATTACTCATTAATTGATTTACAGTTGTTAACGGGAAAAGGGAAAAATCAAAAATTAATTTCTGATTTGGCAGTGGATCAAATTAAGAATTTTATTTGCGAACAAGCGGATGTAAACCTTCAATTAAAAAGTCTTTTTAAAATTGAATTAAACAACACTAAGCTATTTAATTTATTTGATGAAATTGAAATTCCACTTTTAAAAGTTTTAGCTGATATGGAGATTCAAGGAATAAATTTAGATATAAAGTTCCTAGAGTTATTAAAAACGGATTTAATTAACGATATTTCAAGTTTAGAGGAATTAATTTATACTGAGGCTGGTGAGAATTTCAATATCTCTTCCCCTAAACAATTAGGAGAAGTTTTATTTGAAAAAATGCAGTTAGTTAAAAATCCAAAAAAAACTAAAACTGGTCAATTTTCAACTTCAGAAGATATTCTAAAAGACCTTTCCTCTGAGCACGATTTTGTCAAAAATATACTTCAATACAGAAGCTTATCAAAACTGATGAGTACTTATGTTGATTCTTTACCAAACCAAGTCTTAAGTTCCACAAATAGAGTTCACACTGAATATCTGCAAACGGTAGCTTCAACTGGCAGGCTGAGTAGCATAAATCCTAACCTTCAAAATATTCCTATAAGAACTAAAAGGGGCAGAGAAGTTAGAAAGGCTTTTATTCCCAAAGATGAAAATTATTTTTTACTGGCCGCTGATTATTCACAAATAGAATTACGAATAATTGCATCTATGAGTGGAGAAAAGAATATGATTAAAGCATTTAATAATAACGAAGATATTCATAGTTCTACGGCATCTATAGTATTTGATATTCCGGTAAATGAGGTGACTAAAACACAAAGATCAAATGCTAAAACAGTTAATTTTGGTATAATATATGGTGTTTCTGCATTTGGGTTAAGTAATCAAACGGATTTATCCAGATCTGAATCAAAAGAGCTTATCGAAACATATTACCATAAATATCCAAATTTAAAAAAATTCATTAGTGATCAAATTGCTTACGCACGAAATAACGGATATGTCAAAACATTAATTGGCAGAAAAAGATATCTTAAAGATATAAATTCAAGTAATGGATTAGTTAGAAGTGGAGCAGAAAGAAACGCAGTAAATGCCCCCATACAAGGTACTGCCGCAGATATTATCAAAATAGCAATGATTAATATTCATAATAGATTATCAAAAGAAAACTTGTCAAGTAAAATGTTATTACAAGTTCATGATGAATTAGTATTTGATGTTTATAAACCAGAAATACGTGAAACTATTTTAGTTATTAAAGAGGAAATGGAAAATGCTTTTAAATTAAATATCCCATTAACAGTAGATATAGATTATGGTCTCAACTGGTTGGAAGCACATTAAATTATTTATATATAAATCTTTAAACAATATCTCAAAAAAATAATTTTATAGTTCTATTTGCTATTCAAATATATAATTGTAGATTTGCACACTCTTTTCGAGAGAAATTAATTATTAATGAAAATATTATAAATTGGATAATTTAAGTTATAAAACTATTTCAGCAAACAAAGCTACTGTGAATAAACAGTGGGTTATTGTTGATGCAGATGGTCAAAATTTAGGAAGATTAGCTTCGAGAGTTGCTATATTATTAAGAGGAAAGCACAAAACAAATTTTACTCCTCACGTAGATTGTGGAGATAATGTTATTGTAATAAATGCCTCTAAAGTTAAGTTAAGCGGAAACAAATGGGAAGAAAAGATGTATGTAAGACATACTGGTTACCCTGGTGGTCAAAGATTTAAATCTGCTACTCAACTTTATGATCAAAATCCATCTATAATTATTGAAAAATCAGTAAAAGGCATGCTGCCAAAAAATAAACTTGGAGCAGAATTATTTAGAAACTTATATGTGAGTTCTGATTCGAATCATAATCATGAAGCACAAAAACCAACTATTATTAACTTAAACAAAGTGAATTAATGGAAGAAACAATTCATAAAATTGGACGTAGAAAAACAGCTGTAGCTAGAGTTTACCTTAAAAAAGGTAAAGGTAAGATTACTGTAAACAAAAAAGATTCTTCAGTTTATTTCCCTACACCAACGCTACAATTTAAAATAAACCAACCTCTTGTTATGACTGGTAATGAGAAAAAGTTTGATATAAATATTAATGTCTACGGAGGTGGGGCTACTGGTCAAGCTGAAGCAGTAAGATTAGCTTTATCCAGAGCTATGTGTGAATTAAATGAAGAAAATAGAGGAGTTCTTAAACCTGAAGGATTGTTAACAAGAGATCCAAGAATGGTTGAAAGGAAAAAATTCGGTCAGAAAAAGGCTAGAAAAAAGTTCCAATTCTCGAAAAGATAAAAAATTAATAACCAGTTTTTGTTATCTATGAATTTTATTCAAGATTTAGTTTAGCATCTAAATGATCAAGTAAAAAAACTTGGCATTGCTATTCAACAGAAAGTAAACTATCACAAAATGGGAAAATTAGAAGTAAAAGAATTATTAGAAGCAGGTGTTCACTTCGGGCATCTAACAAGAAAATGGAATCCAAACATGGCTCCTTTCATCTACATGGAAAGAAATGGGATTCATATCATTAATCTTTATAAAACAGTTGCAAAAATAGATGAAGCATCTGAAGCGTTGAAAAAAATTGCAGCGTCAGGAAGAAAAATATTATTTGTAGCAACAAAAAAACAAGCAAAGGAAATTGTAGCAGAATCTGCTTCAAAAGTAAATATGCCTTACATTACTGAAAGATGGCCAGGAGGAATGTTGACAAATTTTGTAACTATTAGAAAAGCAGTTAAAAAAATGGCTGCAATTGATAGGATGAAAAAAGATGGTACATTTAACACTCTTTCCAAAAAAGAGAGACTTCAGGTTGGTAGACTTAGAGAAAAATTAGAAAAGAATTTAGGTTCTATTTCAGATATGACAAGATTACCTGGAGCATTGTTCGTTGTTGATATAATAAGAGAACACATTGCAATTAAGGAAGCTCAAAAATTAAATATCCCAATATTTGCAATGGTTGATACTAACTCTGATCCTAGAGAAGTGGAGTATGTTATTCCTTCTAATGATGATGCATCAAAATCAATTACTAAGATTTTAGAGAACATTACCCCAGCTATTCAAGAAGGGTTAGCAGAAAGAAATTCTGAAAAAGAAAACAATAAAGAAGATTCTAAAGCTTCAACTCCTGAAGTAAAAGTTGAAGAAGTTAAAGTTGAAGAAGTTAAAGTTGAAGAGACTAAAGCTGAAGAGACTAAAGCTGAAGAGACTAAAACTGAAGAAGCTAAANCTGAAGACAAATAATTTANAATACAACAATCTTATAANATTTTCAAATCATGGCAAAAATAACAGCTGCAGAAGTAAANAACTTAAGAAAAACTACAGGTGCTGGAATGATGGACTGTAAAAAAGCATTAGTTGAGGCTGATGGTAATTCTGAAAAAGCAATTGAAATTCTTAGAAAAAAAGGTCAAAAAGTTGCTGCTAAAAGAGCTGATAGAGAATCTTCAGAGGGTGCTGCCATTACAAAAACCAACGACGATAATACAACTGGTGTTGCTATTGTACTTGGTTGTGAAACAGATTTTGTTGGTAAAAATGAAGACTTTGTTGACTTAGCAAATAAAATAGCAGAGATTGCACTTAATTGTAACTCTAAAGAAGAATTGTTAAACTCTAAGATTGGTGAACTAACAGTTAGTGAGAAATTAATTGAACAAACTGGTGTTATTGGTGAAAAGTTAGAAGTAAATGCCTTTGAAAAGGTAAATGCCCCTTTTGTAGGGTCTTATATCCATGCTGGAAATAAAATTGCTTCAATAGTTGGTTTATCTGCTAATATTCAAGGTTCAGATGTAGCTGCTAAAGATGTTTCTATGCAAGTTGCTGCTATGAACCCAATTGCTTTAGATGAAAATGGAGTTGATTCAGTTGTAATAGAAAAAGAAATTGAAATTGCTAAAGATCAATTAAGATCTGAAGGAAAGCCGGAATCAATGTTAGACAATATTGCAAAAGGCAAGTTGAAAAGATTTTTTAAAGACAACACTCTTGTAAATCAAGACTTTATCAAAGACAGTAAACAAAGTGTAAAAAATTATGTTAGTTCTTATCAACAAGACCTTTGTGTTGTAGATTTCAAAAGAGTAGCTCTAGGTTAATAGTTACATTTTTATTTTTTTTTATTTAATTAAAAAATCTACATTATCTTTGCTTAACTTCAAAATTAAGCATGAAATACAAAAGAATATTACTTAAACTTTCTGGTGAAGCCTTAATGGGCAAGAAAAACTTTGGTATTGATCCAGAAAGATTACAAGATTACGCTACAGACATTAAACAAATAGTTGATTTAGGAGTACAGGTTGCCATTGTTATTGGTGGTGGAAATATTTTCAGAGGATTTTCTAACAATGATGACCATAAAATCGATAGAGTCCAAGGAGATCATATGGGCATGCTAGCAACTGTGATAAACGGCCTTGCATTACAGAGTACTTTAGAAAATTCTGGAGCCCCAACAAGACTTCAAACTGCTATAGAAATTAATGAAGTAGCTGAACCTTTTATTAGAAGAAAAGCTATAAGACATTTAGAAAAAGGAAGAGTTGTTATTTTTGGCGGTGGAACTGGTAATCCATATTTCACAACTGATTCTGCGGCAGTATTAAGAGCAATTGAAATAGAGTCAGATGTAATTTTAAAGGGCACTAGAGTTGATGGAATATACGATGAAGATCCTGAAAAAAATATTAATGCAATAAAGTTTGATAATATTTCATTTGAAGATGTTTTGACAAAGGGGTTAAAGGTAATGGATACTACAGCATTCACTCTTAGTCAAGAAAACAAATTACCAATAATTGTATTTGATATGAATAAAAGAGGAAATTTGTTAAGATTAATATCAGGGGAAAAAATTGGAACAACGGTTAACCTATAAATAATTTTAGTTAAAATTAAATACGATGGAAGAAGAATTAAAATTTATTTTTGAATCTGCAGAAGAATCAATGTCTAATGCAGTAAAACATTTAGAAAAAAAACTATTAAACATCAGAGCAGGTAAAGCTAATACTTCAATGCTTGGAAGTATTGTTGTTGAATATTATGGTACATTAACTCCGTTAACTCAAGTTGCTAGTGTAAATACACCTGATGGAAGAACTATAGTTGTACAACCTTGGGAAAAAAATTTATTAGCTGAAATTGAAAAAGCAATAATGAATGCTAATCTAGGATTTAATCCAATGAATAATGGGGAAAGCATAATTATAAATGTTCCAGCACTTACTGAGGAAAGAAGAATTGATTTAGCTAAACAAGCTAAAAGTGAAGCAGAAGAAGCAAAAATTGTTGTTAGAAATTCTAGAAAGGATGCTAATAATGAAATAAAAAAATCTGATTCATTTTCTGATGATTTAAAAGAAAACGCTGAAAAAGATATTCAAGATTTGACAAATAAAAATATTGATAATATTAATTCAATATTTGAAGTAAAACAGAAAGAAATTATGACTTTATAATTTATTATTCCTAAATAATATTACAGTAATTAATATCTTTACTAAATACACATAATTAAATAATATGGCTAGAGTATTTTTAGTTGGATTTTGGGATTCAGTTTCAAATTTAATTCTTAGAAATAGAATCTTAATAATCGCTTTATTGACCTTGGCTACAACTTTTTTTATTAGCCAATGGCAGTATATAAAATTTTCAAATACTGAAGCTAATTTATTGCCAGATAACCATGAGGTTAATCTAGAGTACTTGGATTTTACTGACAAATTTGGAGAAGAAGGTAATTTGATTGTAATTGGAATTAAAGATTCACTACTCTTCACAACAGAAAATCTTAATGCATGGAATAATTTATCAAAAGTTTTAAAAGACACTAACTTTGTTGAGTCTGTAATAGCTATTGGTGACTTACAAAAACTTAAAAAAGATAAAAAGAAACAACAGTTTTATCTTGAGCCTTTTATAAGAGATACAATCTCATCTGACATTGAACTAATTTCAATAAAAAAAGAGCTATTTGAAAAATATCCATTTTACGATGAATTTTTATTTAATACTAAAACAAAATCTGTAAGAACTGCTATTCACTTAAAGAAGTCAATAGTAAATGAAGCTGGAAGAGAAACATATATTAATAATTTTTTAATTCCTAAAGTTGAATCGTTTGAAGCAAAATATAATTTAGATATTAAAATTTCTGGCATGCCTTATGTTAGAACAAAAAATGCTGAAAACATAAAAAGTGAAATATCTACTTTTGTGATTTTAGCTCTAATAATTACTTCTATAATATTTTTCTTGTTTTTTAGATCTTACCGCGCAACGTTTATTTCTTTATTTGTTGTTATGATTGGAGTGGTTTGGACTGTAGGAATTTTAGGACTTTTTATAATAAACACTCCACCAGGTGACTTTGAAATATCAGTTCTTACTGGCCTTATACCACCACTTATAATTGTAATTGGAATTCCAAATTGTATTTTTCTTATAAACAAATATCAACATGAAGTAAATAAGCATGGGAATAAAGCAAAATCTCTACAAAAAGTAATTACTAAAATAGGTAATGCTACTTTAATGACAAATGTCACTACTGCATCTGGTTTTGCCACTTTTATTATTACAAATAGTAAGCTCTTAAAAGAATTTGGTATTGTTGCTTCTCTTAGTATTATGGCAATATTCATATTATGTATTTTAATAATCCCTATAATCTATAGTTTTTTACCTATCCCTGAAGAAAAGCACTTAGAACACTTAAATAGAACTTGGATAAATTCCTTAGGAGATTGGATTGAAAAAACTGTAAAGAAAAGTAAAATCAATATTTACATAATTTCTGTTCTACTTCTTGTAACAAGTATTATTGGTATATATCAAATTCGAATTTCAGGTAGTATTATTGACGACATGCCACAAAAAGCAGATTGGTTCGATGATATAATGTTTTATGAAAAAGAATTTAATGGGATAATGCCACTAGAAATTTTAATAAATACCAAGCGTAAAAAAGGGGTTACAAAACTTTCTACCATAAAAAAAATGAGTAAAATAGAAGATGTAATTCTCGAAATTCCAGAATTATCTAAACCTATTTCAATGGTAAGCTTAGTGAAATACTCTAAACAAGCGTACTATAATGGTAATCCTAAATATTATCAAGTTCCCACTTCACAAGAAAATAGTTTCATATTATCCTATGCTAAAAATTCAACTTCTGACTCTGATGTTGATCTAATTAAAAACTATGTTGATTCTACAGGTCAGTACACAAGGATCACAGCTTTTATGAAAGATATGGAAATTGAAAAGATGGAAGAAATTGAAAAAAAATTAAATTATGAGATTTCTAAAATTATGCCATCTGATAATTTTGAAGTTTCAATAACAGGAAAGGCATATTTATTTCAGAAGGGAACTAAGTATTTGGTCAAAAATTTAATTCTATCTCTTTCTTTAGCAATATTCTTAATAGCATTATTAATGGCCTATATGTTTAGATCTTTAAAAATGATATTTATTTCTTTGATTCCTAACCTATTACCACTGATAGTTACTGCTGGCTTAATGGGTTATTTAGGTGTTGCTATAAAACCATCTACAATACTGATATTTAGTATTGCTTTTGGAATTGCAGTTGATGATACAATTCATTTTTTAGCTAAATATAGACAGGAGTTAATTACTAATAATTGGGAAGTAAAAAAATCTGTATACAATGCTCTTCGTGAAACTGGGGTTAGCATGTTTTATACCTCAATTGTATTGTTTTTTGGATTCTCAGTATTTACAGTGTCAAATTTTGGAGGGACGGTAGCTCTGGGCGCATTAGTTTCTGCAACATTACTTTTTGCATTGTTATCCAACCTTTTACTCTTGCCTTCAATGTTATTATCCCTGGAAGACTCTATAGCAAATGAAAAAGTTTTAAAAGAACCTTTGATAAAAATTATCGAAGATGAAGATGTGGTTAATTAAGTATAATTTATTTTAATACTTATCTTTGAAAATATAATTTATAGTTAAATGAAAAACTGTTCAATAAAAGATCTTTTGCTAAGTACCAAAACTGTATCTAAAGTAACCATAAATGGTTGGGTTAGAACTTTTAGGGCTAATCGCTTTATCGCATTAAATGATGGATCGTCTATATCTAGTGTGCAATGTGTTGTAGATTTTGAAAATTTTGACGAAAGTATTTTAAAAAAAATAAATACTGGTACAAGTTTAGAGATTACAGGTGATTTAGTAGAAAGTCAAGGAAGTGGTCAAAAATTTGAGATTATTGTATCTAACTTAAAGGTTTTAGGTGAATGTGACTCAGAAGAATTTCCTATACAGCCAAAAAAACATTCTTTTGAATTTCTACGTGAAAATGCGCATTTAAGAACCAGAACAAATACTTTTAGTGCGATAATGAGGCTTCGATCAAATTTATCATTTGCTGTTCATAATTATTTCAACTCAAATGGTTTTTACTATGTTCACACCCCTATTATTACATCCAGTGATGCAGAGGGAGCAGGAGAGCAGTTTAGAGTAACAACTCTAGATCCAAAAAGTCCGCCACTGAACGAAAATAGCGAAGTTGATTTCACTAAAGATTTTTTTGGTAAAGAAACAAGTCTAACGGTTTCTGGACAATTAGAAGCAGAAACCTATGCTATGTCACTGGGTAAGGTATATACTTTTGGGCCAACATTTAGAGCAGAAAATTCAAATACATCAAGACATTTGTCTGAATTTTGGATGATTGAACCAGAAGTTGCCTTTATGGATTTAAATGGAAATATGGATTTAGCTGAAAGTTTTTTAAAATATCTGCTTCAATACATTCTCAAAAACAATATTGAGGACCTTAAATTTTTAGAACAAAGACTAATTAATGAAGATAAAACAAAGCCACAAAATCTTAGAAATGAAATGACACTAATTGATAAAATCAACTTTGTTGTAAGCAATGATTTTATGAGAGTAAGTTATACCGAAGCTTTTGAAATACTAAAAAATTGTAAGCCCAACAAGAAGAAAAAATTTAAATATATAATAGAAAACTGGGGTGCAGATCTACAAAGTGAACATGAAAGATATTTAGTTGAAAAACATTTTAAATGTCCAGTCATAATTTATGACTATCCTGCAAAAATTAAGGCTTTTTACATGAAATTAAATGAAGACAATAAAACTGTTAAAGCGATGGACATTCTATTTCCGGGAATTGGAGAAATTGTTGGAGGTTCTCAACGTGAAGAAAGATTAGATATTTTAAATAAAAAAATGAATGATATCGGTGTAAATCCAGAAGATTTATGGTGGTACACAGATTTGAGAAAGTTCGGAACAGCTCAACATTCAGGATTTGGACTCGGATTTGAAAGATTAATTATGTTCGCGACTGGAATGTCTAATATTAGAGATGTAATTCCTTTTCCAAGGACTCCACAAAATGCAGAGTTTTAAAAACTTAACAAATGCTTAAGCAATCCTTAAAATTAAAGTTATTACAAAAGCTCTCTCCTCAACAAATACAATTGATGAAGTTAATTCAATTACCTGTTTTAGATTTTGAACAAAAACTAAAACAAGAAATTGAAGAAAACCCTGCACTTGAAATAACAGAACTTGCAAATAAGGATGAATTTAAAGATGATGATAATATCGATGTAGATGATTATATCAATGATGATGAAATTCCTGATTACAAACTCAATTCTTATAATTCTTCTAATAAAGAAGAAAATTCTATTCCCTATGCGTCAGGAATATCATTTACTCAACTAATTTTAAATCAATTACACACAGAAAGATTAAATGATTTAGAAATGAAAATTGCAGAATTTCTAGTTGGATGTATTGACGAAGATGGGTACATTCGCCAAAATCTAGAAGATATAATTGATGATCTTGCTTTTACACAAAATATAATTACAGAATACAAGACTGTTGAAATCATTCTAAAAACTATTCAAAACTTAGATCCTGCTGGGATTGGCGCAAGGTCTCTTCAGGAGTGTTTAGCATTACAATTAAAAAGAAAAGATTCAAATGAAATAAGTGTAAAATTAGCCATAAATATAATCGAAAATTCATTTGATTTATTTACAAAAAGACATTTTGAAAAACTACTAAGTAAATATCAGATTTCAGAAAAAGAATTAAAAATAGCAGTTAAAGAAATTGAAAAATTAAATCCAAAACCAGCTAATTCTCTATCGATTAATAGCTCAAAGTTGGTTGAGCAAGTTATTCCAGATTTTAAGATCGAAATTGTAAATGATGAATTACTTTTAAGTCTAAATGGTAGAAATAAACCAACTATGAATGTTAGTAGGGAATATACAGAAATGCTTAAAGGTTACAGCTTAGAAAAAAATAGAAAATCTCAAAAAGAAGCAGTACAGTTTATTAAACAAAAATTAGATTCTGCAAAATGGTTTATTGAAGCAATTGAACAAAGGCAACAAACATTAATGTTGACTATGAAGGCAATTATGACTTATCAAGAAGCTTACTTTTTGTCTGGTGATGAAAAAAAAATAAAACCAATGATTTTAAAGAATATTGCAGACAAGATTAATATGGACATCTCCACAATTTCTAGAGTTGCAAATAGCAAATACGTTGACAC
>JGI20158J14315_10002484_pt1 | contig 12770 bp, 14 predicted proteins | sample COG_08_FD_14315 | JGI IMG/M metagenome (IMG submission 14315)
TTGCGCAGTTGCGCCACGGACAACAACTCCGCATCATCGCCTTGGTTTCGGATGGAATTGGCCCGGCGAATGGCCGCGTCCCTTTGCCCATCGCTGTGAAACAGGCCAATTTGCCCACGCTGGGAATGCATAACATTGTAATTGAGATCCGCCTCCAGCCCTTCCCAAAGCTTCAGGGAANGCGAATAAAATTCCGAGTTCCCAGGCAAGAAGTAATTGGCCCGAACGATGGTTGTATTCCGTCCAATATTGCCGCCGCCAATATAGCCTTTCTCCAGCACGGCAATGCGCCTCAGCCCATGTTCTTTTGCCAGGTAGTANGCTGTTGATAGGCCATGCCCACCGCCGCCAATGATCACAATATCATAGGCCTCCGCCGGCTCAGGATCGCGCCAATGCGCCCGCCAACCACGGTTACCGGTCAACCCTTGGGTGAGAACTTTCAGAGCTGAAAAGCGCATGGCTTAAACCTGCTAATTGAAACACACGTCAGTGAATAAAAATATCTGGGCTTTGGCAAGGGGGAATGCAAAGGTTCACGGCTCTGATCCCGGCACGCTAGGTACCGGCCGCTTAAATCGGTTTAATGGGCCAGTCTTCTGCGGGCACGTTCAAGCGTGCCAAAATAGTTTCACCGGCCACCGCTGTCTGTCCCAGACCAACAGCAGGCTCCACGCCCTCGGGCAGGAAGATGTCCAAACGGCTGCCAAAACGGATCAAGCCAAACCGCTCGCCCACGCCCAAGCTCTCGCCCACTTTTGTAAAACAGACAATACGGCGCGCCACGAGTCCGGCGATCTGTGTCACCCCAATTCGAGTTTTATCAGCAGATTCAATGGTGATGGAGTTACGCTCATTGTGCTCGCTCGCCTTGTCCAAAGATGCGTTGAGAAACTTGCCATGGTGATAGCAAATCGCCACCACAGAGCCGGCCATGGGTGCACGGTTCACATGACAGTTGAAGACATTCATGAACACAGACACGCGAGTCAAAGGCTTATCGCCCAGTTGCATATCCGCGGGCGGGACGGTCTTGGTGATCAAAGACACCACCCCATCAGCCGGGGAAAGGATAAGCCCCGGTCTTTGAGCTACAGAGCGCACCGGATCGCGGAAAAAGTAGTAGCACCAAGTGGTCAACCCTAAGCCAAGCCAAAATAGCGGCTCCCAGACCAGCCAAAGCGCAGCCGTCACGACGGCAAATACCGCAACAAATTTGCGTCCTTCAGGGTGCATCGGGACAGCGACGACTTTCATCATATTCATCAGATTAAATCCAATTCAAAGTTGTTAAGATCACGAAAAGCGCAAAAATCCCATTCAGACAAAGCATAGAGAAAACCGCGAATGACCCGAGGTCTTTGGCATGTTTTGCGGCAAGTGACCACTCCGGTGACACCAGATCGACAATTTCTTCAATCGCCGTGTTGAGCGCTTCGGCCGCAATCGTGAGCCCGACCAATATGATGGACATGACAATATGCGACATTTCTGCCCCAATCCAAATCAAAATCGCAACAATACATAGGCCTGCCAAAAGCTGATGGCGAAACGCAGTTTCCCCCCAAAGACGCTGCCCCCCTGCCATAGAATAGCGCGCGGCAGCGAACAAATGGGCAATGCCATGAATTTTGTCTGGTTTTTGTGGCTTATCGCTCATCCGTTTCTCCCACAGTCGGCAAAAATATCAAGTTCAGGGTTGCGCTCGGCGGTCTCCACAGCTGTCAGCCCCAACAATGAATGAAACAGATGATCGTGGGAATAGGCAGCGGAGGCCTTCGATTTCAAACACCCATCATCAATCCCCACGCTGTCGGCAAAGGCCTGTGACTGCCAAAACAGCATCGGGACCTTGGTTTGTTCATCGGGGGCCATAAAATAGGGCGTGCCATGTAGATAGAGGCCATTTTCTCCCAAAGATTCTCCATGGTCGGATACATAAAGCATCGCGGTGGCCAAATCGTCTTGCGCCGAGAGCAGCGCGATCAAGTCCTGCAAGACTTTGTCCGTATAAAGAATGGTATTATCATAGGCGTTGACCACCTCTTCCTGAGTACAGGCGCTGAAATTTGCAGTGCGACAGGCCGGTTTGAACCGCTCAAAAGCCTCCGGGTAGCGCAGATAGTAAGACGGCCCATGGCTGCCGATTTGATGCAAAACAAGGACGGTGTCTTGGTCAATCTTTGGCAAAAGCTTCGCCACTTCCTTGACCAAAATGCCATCGATACATTCCCCTTCGCCGCAAAACTCGGGATCTTCGGCATAGGTGACTTGCCTATAGCCAATGCGCGCCGCCACCCCCTTGTCACCTGTGTTGTTTTCAATCCATTCCACCCGCATCCCTGAGCGTTGGATCACGTCCAAAACATTCTCATGCGAAACACCTAGCTCATGCGAATAGTCCCTTCGACCGTATCGCGAAAACATGCAGGGAAGGGAGACGGCCGTTGAGGTGCCACAACTGGAGACGTTCTCAAAATACAAAATATCTTCTGCGGCCAAACGGGGATTGGTGTCGCGTCCGTATCCCCCAAGGCTAAAGTTCTGTGCCCTTGCGGTCTCGCCCACCACCACAACGGTCACCGTCGGAAGATCATAGACATTGCCAGCCTTTTTCCGCACCGCATCCAAGCCGATGGCGACAAAGGGCAATGTCCTAGATCGACTGAGCATCGCCACGAAGCGCACGGATTCGACCACGGGGGCCAAGGGCTGAAAGCTTGCCTTTAGATCTCCGCGGTTCCGCAAAATCGACGCATAGTCTTTCATATCACTCAACAAAAGCCCAACAAATCCGATCACGCAGAGCGTCGAAAACAAAGCATTTTGCCATAGGGTCCGCCAGAGCCTGCGCCGTGACAGCGGCACCGCTAGCACAACGAGTGCCGGCACAATTCCCGCTATGACAATCCAGAAAACAAAGGGGGGTGTGACGAGATGTTTGCCTTCTGTCCAGGTTGTGCTGACGACGTTTTGGATCATTTCCCGGTCAATCACGACCCCGAGCTCATCCATGTAATAAGACGTCACAGCAGAGACCACAAAAAGCCCCGCGATCAGCGGACGCAGGACCGACCGAAAAGCCAGTCCACCGAGCAAAGCGCAACACAAAGAAAAGAATGCCGCCGCAAACATCACCCCACTGGGATAATTGCCTTCGAAAACTTCAGCCCATAGGCCCCAAAACGTCTGGTTATAAATAGCAAAGAGCGTTGCAACAGCAACGACCACCAGCATCAAAGGATGCATCGCCCTGATCGGTATCATTGCTTAAGTCCTTTTGGCCGTTTTTGCGCGTTTTGAGAACCAATAAACGGGGATCATCACCAAGTAAATAGCATTAGAAAACAGAAGCGTATACCAAGGGAAAACAAACAGGCTAATCACAAAGGCAACCGCCAGCAAAATCACCGGCAACCGCATGGAGGCGGGGAAGGTTGTGCCCTTCAATGACATGGTTGGAAATGTGCCCACCGCAAGACCCGCACAGATCACGACAAATATGATGGCCACCTCGACATAACGGCCAGCGACATCCACCCCGGCCATGACCAAAAACAGCGGCGACAATCCCAAGCAGGCCAATGCGGGCGCAGGCACTCCTACAAAATCAACCGATTTAGCCCCATCCGATTGGCTGACATTAAAGCGCGCCAAGCGCAGGGCGCAGCAGATCGAAAAGATCATGACTGCGATCCACCCAAATCTCGCAGCATCCGAGTCCACAAAGATGGTAAAATAGATTACCAGAGGCGTCGCGATCCCGAAATTGAAAAAATCGGCCAATGTGTCCAATTCGGCTCCAATTTTACTCTCACTTTTCAAAGCCCGCGCCAGCCGGCCATCGGCGGCATCCAAAATCATTGCCAGAACCAACAAATACAATGCCACGCTGACGTTGCCCTGCAGCGCAGAACGCACCGCCGTCAACCCAACGCAAATGCCGAAAATCGTTACGATATTCGGTAACATCTTAGAAAGTGGCTCTCTTGGAGCGGAAGACGAAGATTTCATGTGACCCCAAAGAATCGCGCTATTTGACGGCGAAAACCAGACAGTTTTGTCGAAAACAATGCCGCCACCAAAAGTCCAGTTCCAGCACCCGATATTGTAGCAGAAATCGTATGCTTGTCCAACATAACCCGCGCGTACATTGTAAGTAGCAAAACCGGGATCACAATGACACCAAACCAAATACTGTACCGGCGCATTACAAAATAAGCGCAAGCCCCCGCAAGCGTTGAATGCCCCGATGGCATATTATGTTTGCTGGTTGTCGAATTGGGCCTTTGACCCAACCGCGTGCCCATGATTTCAACATCATTGAGTAGGCGCTTTGGACCATGTGACGCCAAAATCCCGGCAACCGTTATCATGCCCAATTGCTTCCAGCCCTCTTTGTCTTTCAAGACCAGGGCGAGCACAAAGGGTAGAAGCGTGTTAATGTGACGTCCATAATCTTCAAACGCCACAATCGCGGGTCGCTCATGCCCACCTTTTGAGACTGCATAATCGTTTTTCATATCGCTGGGATAGAAGGTCGCCGCAAGAATGATCAACACCACCATGCATATCACCACAGTATGGCGGTAGATAACCTTTAGCGGTTGGGACAAAAGTTCTTTGAATGTCATAGGCTGCCTACTGCTCATAATTGTTGAATATGTCAAACTCGGGTTTGTATATCTCACTGCGCAAACCGAAGGCGCCCATGACACTGTGAAATGGAAAGTCATGGGGGTGGGTCTCCTGACGAAGGATCGATTGAGGCGTCAGGTTGCGCGCTTGGGCAAACCCCTCGGACATCCACACAAAAAACGGCACTTCGCGTTGCGCTTTAGGCGCAATTGCGTTGGGTGCACCATGCAAATAAAAACCGTTTTCACCCAGAGATTGACCGTGATCGGACACGTAGATCAATGCCGCATTTACATCGCTTAGGGCATCAAGCTGCGCGATCAAATCAGCAATCAGACTGTCCGTATAGCGGATCGTGTTGTCATAGGCGTTGTCCAAGGCCTCTTGCGAACAGCGCGACACCTGAACTGTATCACAGACCGGGGTAAAATACTCAAACTCCTTCGGATATTTGCTATAATAAGCCGGGCCATGACTGCCGGTTTGGTGCAGGGTCACAAAAACACGCGCGCTCTGTGCCTGTTCAATCAAATCTCCCAATTGCCAATTCAAGAGCGCATCAGATCCGCCTTCGGGACAAGGCGCAGCCGCACAAGCCTCCAGAATGTCAGCCCGATTTTGGTACAGGTCCACATCAATCGGCGGCGGACCAGAGTTGTTGGACCGAAAAATTGTCGCAATGCCCTGGCGCTTGAGGTAGTTTGGGAGCGGCTCAAAGACCGTACGCGCTGATGCGTGGCGCCCTTCGTGGGTTAAGATACAGGCTGTAGACGAAATAGTATTCGTCGAACACGCCAGACCAGCAGGGAAAACCGCGAGATCATAGCGGGCAGTAAACGGGTTTGTCTCCCGCGCATATCCAAGAGCGGAAAAACGGTCTGCGCGGGCGGCTTCTCCAATGACCAAGACCACAACATCTTTAGGCGCTGAGGGCGCAGTCACAAAATATGCATCGGGCAATAGAACTTGTTCGCGGTTGTCCATAGCGACGCGATTGAAGTGCCGCGCGACGTTTACAACATAGGACCAAGGCAGAATTTTACTGCCCATGCGCGATGCATGTCGGTCATACCAAAGCATTGTGAAAGAGGTTACGATGCTCCATGCCGCCAACACGCCAATCGCCCCAAGCGCCAAGGCTAGGCGCCAAATGCGCTTGGGAGCCTGCACTTTGATTGCTAAGACCACAACAGCCGGAATTATTCCCAGAAACAGCACATAAGGCAAAAGCGACAGATGCAAGAGCTCAGCGGTTTCGCGTTGGTCAGTGTTTAAGATATTCCCGACCATGGTACGATCAATTTCAATTCCGTAGGTCAGCATAAAATAGAGCGCAACCGCATTGACGATGAACAACACTGCGACCACCGTCTTCATCAGCCAAAGCGCAATGGTAGCCAGAATGCAGGCAAGGGCGGCGAAAAGGCAAAATTGCAGCACTTGCAACGATAAGATTTGCACCCAGCCCTCAACCGTATGCAGATCACTGAACCGCAACGCATAGGAGAGCAAAGGCGCTTGAAATGCTGCCAAAGTGAAGACACAAACAGCAGCCGTAAAACTCACCAACCCAACATGTCTGGTTAGTATGTTTTTAAACCAATCGCGCACAACTATACATCTCCGAAAGGCAGCTGCGCATGATCGCAACCCCAACTGCTACCTACCTTTTCGGTCGCGGCACTGTCAATTGAGCTACAATCCCTTGTTTTTGTACGATGCGGCGACCTTTTGGATGCTGACCAGATAGGCAGCGGTTCGCAGATCTGGCACATCGGCACGCCGCCGCCACACCTCTGCCATGTCGTTGTATGCGCCGCGCATCGTGTCATCGAGGCCGGAGCGCACCAATTCTAATTCGCTGGCGCCTTTCAGATATTTCTCCTTAAAATTCGGAGTCAGCTGCCAATTGACGTTGCTGGATTTGCTCAACCGCTCCAACTCATTGACAATAAGCTGGTTGCGCGATTCCTCGCGGCGGCGTTCCATGCGGCCAAAGCGAATATGGCTAAGGTTTTTCACCCATTCGAAATAAGACACCGTCACGCCGCCCGCGTTGGCGTACATATCCGGGATAATCACCACGCCCCGCTCACGCAGGATCGCATCCGCCCCGGCCGTCACTGGCCCATTCGCCGCCTCGACGATCAAACGCGCCTGCACCCGATTGGCGTTATCACGGTGGATAACCCCCTCTAAGGCCGCGGGGATTAAGATATCACAATCTGCCTCCAAAACGCTGGCCCCGTCGGCGGTATAGCTGCCGCCTTCAAACCCCTTCACCCCGCCATGTTCGGCGATCCAGGTCTTGAGCGCCTCAATATCCAGGCCATCGGGGTTTTGCACCGCTCCGTCCCGCTCAATCACCCCGGTGATCCGCGCACCATCTTCTTCACTTAAAAATTTCGCTGCGTGATACCCCACGTTGCCAAGCCCTTGCACAATAATGGCCTTGGACTCGAGCTCCCCTGACAGCCCAGCCGCTGCGAGATCTTCAGGATGACGGAAGAACTCTTGCAAGGCATATTGCACGCCGCGGCCAGTCGCTTCCGTGCGCCCTTCAATCCCGCCGCCGCTCACCGGCTTGCCAGTGACGCAGGCCCGGGCATTAATGTCCGTTGTATGCATCCGCTGATATTGATCAGCAATCCATGCCATTTCCCGCTCGCCCGTGCCCATATCCGGAGCCGGTACGTTTTGCGACGGGTGGATCAAATCACGTTTGATCAGCTCATAGGCAAAGCGTCGGGTGATTTGCTCTAATTCATGCTCATCATAGGCCAAAGGATCAATCCGCAGGCCGCCCTTTGAGCCGCCATAAGGTGCATCAACCAAAGCACATTTATAGGTCATCAAAGCGGCAAGCGCCTCCACCTCATCTTGGTTAACGCCCAAGCGCATACCGAATGCCACCTTTAACCGGCTCCATATGTTCCGAATGCACCGCGCGGTAGCCTGTGAATGTGGTCATCTGGCCGCGCAGGCGCACCCCAAAGCGCACCGTATAGGTGGCATTACAGACCCTAATCTTTTCCGCCAATCCCGGCGATAAATCCAAAAGCGCCACGGCGCGATTGAACATTATATCTACACTGTCGCGAAAACTTGGCTCAGATGCGTTGGCGTCCTTCATGAAACCTATCCTGAATAGCAGTTGAAATATACTGCCTTCAGCTTACCGCGGCTCATGTGAAATAAAACGCCTATTTTCTCATAATTTCATGTTCATTAAGGGAGAATCTGCGCGCTCTTCGAGCAAAACCGCTAAACTGTCCGACATAAATTTCGCCTCAGACGGCGCCGTCACCCCGCCGATACCGACCCGCGTGCCGAATTTCCAATAGAGGCCTGGGATCCAGGCCCGCTCTGTCTTGTTTTGCAAGGTCACAACGAAGCCATTGGAGGGTTTGAATGCGAACACGCCGCGCTCGACGCGCAAAATGTCATCCAACGCGGCCAAAACGCGGCCGTCTTCAAAATAGAGCCCCGAGGCGCGCAGCTCAATATGGCCCTTGGTGCCCCTTTGCATAGCGCGCGCCATCCACAGCACTGCCGCAGCAATCCCAACCAAGAACGCCTTATGCACAAATCCCGCATCAATAGTGGCCGTCAGGTATAAAAGCAAAAATCCGAGCAGCATCATGACAAAAAGGGCAAAGCCGCGACGCACCGTCGAGGCTTTGAGTCGCGCGATTACAGAATCTGACATTTCGGCCTTCCTCAAATTTCACCTTTGAGGCGGGCGCCTCGCGGTCTACCTGCCTTGAAACGCGCCAAGATGGAAGGTTAAACTTTGCCTTAGCGGCGCACCACCACCTCATAGCCGCGCTCTTCGGGTTCATCATCAATAAGTTCTTGCGGAAAGCCAGGAGCTTGAATGCTCAATCCGGTAGCCTCCTCCAGACGCTCAATGATCCGATCCGATTGCGCACGGACGCCATAGCGTTTTTGCCCATCGCTCATGATATCAATGATCATCGGAGAAATTTCCAAAGGCACGCCGTGATCATCGGCAATCTTTTGAAATAGGCCAATGTCCTTTTGCACCAAATCCATTGTGAAATTCACATCGCGCGATCCCGAAAGGATCAACTGGCTTTCGGTTTCATGCACAAAGGAGGTGCCAGAGGACATCGCGATGGCCTCATAGGTCATGCCAAGGTCCATTCCAGCGGCTTTCATCACGGTCAGTGCTTCGCAAACCGTGATCAAATTGGCTGTGGCGAGGTAATTGGTCATCACTTTCAAAGTACTGGAATTGCCAATCTCTCCCACATGCAAAATGCGCCGCCCCATATGGGTTAGGATTGGCAGAACCTTGTCAAAGGTCGCACGGGTGCAGCCGGCATAGATAGAAATATTGCCCGTGTCGGCCCGATGGCAGCCGCCTGACACGGGGCAATCCACCGCTTCACCGCCCGCGGCCAAAACCAAAGCCCCAAGCCGCTTCACCTCACTGGCATCTGTCGTTGACATCTCCATCCAAATCTTGCCGGGCCCGACATGCGGCAACATCTCACTGACCACCGCATCACAGGCGGCAGGGCTGGGCAGGCAGGTAATGACGGCATCACAGTCCTGCATCAATTGCGCTGGGCTTGACCCGTCTTTGGCCCCACGCGACACAAAATCTGCACAAAGCTATCGTTAAGATCATGAACGCTGAGATCCATGCCGTTGCGCAGCAAACTGCCCGCCAATTTGCCCCCAACATTGCCCAAGCCAATAAATCCAACTTTCATGTCTTCTCTCCCAAATGAACTTTGACCGTAGAAAAGCAACCATTGGCGACATGTCGCCCTCATTTGCGACGCTTGTCATCCGGCTTGTGATTTTGCAGTGTGTTTTCATGGAAAACCCAGACGATCTTGCCGCTGGCATTGAAACCACACCGCAATTCAAAAGATTTTCGCAACGCAATGATGTGTTCTCCCGCGCATTTTGGGACGATACCGTCCGCAGTGCGGCGTCACAGGCNTTTTTTGCGAGCTATCGCATGGAAGCCANCCCCCGCCGGGGCGACGGATTCACGCAAAAAGATTTTGCCCTGCGCAATGCCAGTTGGTTGATTTCGGACATTATGACAGATCGTTTNGCCNCCGACGGCAGGCGCGAAGGCTTCCAAGCNCCCATCAGCAATGACACGCCCGTGGCTGGNGAAAAAGTACATTTTGAAACCCCAAGCGCCGCCAGCGCCAATGTCAAAAAAGCGGCAGTTTTCTTTGGTGCAGATCTCTGCGGCGTGACCGATCTGGATCCCCGCTGGCTTTATGAGGATCGGGTCGATGTGCGTGACATGTCCACAGCGCCCCTTGGCCTGCCAGAGGGGCTAACGCATGTGGTGGTGCTCGGCCACGAGATGGATCCCGAATTGGTCCGCAGTTACCCCTCCGCCCTTGGAGGTGCCGCCACGGGGCGCGAATACAGCCATGAGGCGGCCATTGTCATGCAGCTGGCGGCCTATATTCGCAATCTGGGCTATCAGGCCGTGGCCTCCATGAACGACACCGGCCTGGTCATCCCCATGGCAGTGCAAGCGGGCTTGGGCGAATACGCCAGAAATCAATTGGTTATCACGCCGCAGTTCGGGCCGAGGCTGCGGTTTTCAAAAATTTTTACCAATATGCCTCTGGCGACGGACCGGCCGAAACGACCGGGGGTCGCGAAATTTTGCGATATCTGCACCAAATGTGCCGACGCCTGCCCGGTCAAAGCCCTCCCGCTGGACCCACCCAAATTTGGTGGCGGCCCGTCTGCCATTCAAGGTGTCAAAAAATGGACCTCTGATGCGGAGAAATGCTTTTCGTTTTGGACCAAACTCAGCAGTGATTGTGCGATTTGCATGCGCGTTTGCCCCTTCAACCGCGACTTCAGGAGCTGGCCGCAAAGGCTTTGGCTCAAATTAGCACTCTCACCGGCGCGAGGTCTAGCGCTCTGGCTGGACCGCTGGCGCCAGGGACGGTTGAAACCCGCGCAATGGTGGTCACGACCGTGATATTGATTTCACATCGCTGTGGCTTATCTCTCAACTAAGCCAAAAAGGATAAGCTCATGTCACTACGCCCCACACTTGAAACACGGCAAGCCACCCCCACCTTGGAAGGGGCCGGCGTCAAACTGCACCGCGCTTTTGGATTTCAAGATCCCTCGGAAATGGATCCGTTTTTGCTCTTTGACGATTTTCGCAATGAATTGACGGAAGATTTTGAAAAGGGCTTTCCGTGGCATCCGCACCGCGGCATTGAAACCATCACCTATGTGCTCTCGGGCAGTGTGGAACACGGCGATAGCCTTGGAAATAAAGGCACGCTCGGCGCTGGCGATGTGCAATGGATGACCGCGGGCCGGGGGATCATGCATCAAGAAATGCCCCAGGGCAATCGCAACGGACAGATGCATGGCTTCCAACTTTGGGGAAATTTACCCGGCAGTTTGAAGATGACGGACCCGAGATATCAAGATGTGGCCGGCAAGGAAATTCCCGAGGTCATTGACGATGATGGCACGCGCGTGAAGGTGATTGTCGGTGAATATTGGGGTAAAAAAGGTCCGGTCGACGGGATAGCCGCCGATCCGCAATATCTCGATATATATGTGCCACCAGGGGTTCAAAAGACCTTTAAAATAGATACGTATCGTCGGGCCTTTGCCTATGTCTTCGAGGGCGCCGCGGCCTTTGTGGACGCGGCGAAGCCCACAGGCGTGCTGCTAGAAAAAGAAGTGGCCGGCCAAGAGGTGAACATCCGTGATCTTTCGGGCAATCGCACATTGATCCGCTTTGGCAATGGCGATGAGGTCAGCCTACAAGCCGGCGCAGAGGGCGTGCGGTTTTTGCTAATCTCGGGCGCTCCAATTGATGAGCCCGTCGCCTGGCACGGTCCAATCGTCATGAACACCCGCGAAGAGCTGATGCAAGCCTTCAGTGAATTGCGCAACGGCACCTTTATCAAGCCAGCGCATTAACCCCCAAAGTTTGGCGCGCCAAAGCACAATATTGGCGCGTCAACTCTTCGCTGGACAATCGACCATCNTCGCGGAACCAATCCACCACCCCNGTGAGCATGGCGATCAAAGCAAAACTGGTGATTTTGGCGTCCGGGACCTNAAAATCTCCCGANAAAACGCCCTTTAGAATCATNTCATAAACAATCTTTTCATAGCGGCTGCGCTTTTCTTCAATCGCCTTGAAGTTCTCCTCGGTGAGATTGCGCAGCTCCATGTAGGAGATGAAAACCAACTCCGGGCGCTGGATGTGAAAATCCAGATGGAAAGCCACAAAATGATCGAGAGCCGCAACCGGATGGCTCGGCACTTGTTCTTCGGCCCAGCGGGTCAAAAGATCAGCCATATGACCGTGCAAAAGATCAAATAAAAGCGCTTGTTTATCGGGGGTGTAATTATAAATAGCGCCCGCCTGCACCCCCACCCGCGCCGCAATTTGGCGCATGGTCACAGCTGCAAAGCCATAGCGCGCGAAAAGCTCAAGCGCGGATTGCTTGATTTTTGGGCCAGTAATTTCCGAATGTGAACCAGTTTTGCGCGCCATGTGGAGATATTAACTGAACCAGCGTTCAGATCAATGATCATTGCTTGCTGCAAATCACTTTGCGCGCTACGTCAGCTTCATGATCGGACGCGATTCCATATCTCATCTCTGCCTCGCAGCTCTGCTGGCCGGTTGCGCCTCTGTTCCTCAGCTCAATGAGACTCAACCGACCGCACAACAGGCCCGTGCCTACCCCGCGTTTCTCTCAGCCAGAGATTTACGCGCCGCTGTCGGCACAGATATGAACTCCCAGCCCGCCGAAGAGCTTTCCGGGCAGGCGCAATTGGACCAAAGGGCAAAGGCGCTGCGCAGACGAGATCTGACGGGCGAGTAAGCCCAAGCCGACCCGAAAATATCTGTTAAATTGGACTGAGTTCCACGCCCGCCCCCGTTGCGGTTTCGGGGTTTTACGACTAGACACGGACGACAATTTAGTGACCGGAAGGAAGTAACCATGACCGCGGCTCCTCTTAGACTTGGTATTGCAGGGATCGGCACTGTTGGCGTCGGCGTTTTGAAAATGATCCAAAAAAATGCAGCCTTGATCACGCAGCGCACTGGCCGCGCCGTCACAGTGTCTGCCGTC
>JGI20158J14315_10002489_pt1 | contig 12743 bp, 8 predicted proteins | sample COG_08_FD_14315 | JGI IMG/M metagenome (IMG submission 14315)
TTTTTCTCTCTCTCTCTCTCTCTCTCTCTCTCTCTCTCGTATGGACGAAGAAGAGACAACGCGCGGCGATGATGACAAAAAAACAGGTCTCTACCCTTATGAAGTACTCGTGGAGTCCTTTGATTACACAATTGTAGCATGTACATTTGAGCCGATGATGAGCGTATACTTTCGTCCAAAACGAGAGAGAGAGAGGAGGGAAGAGAGTTTTTATTTTTGTATCTAACGCCCACTTTTGTGGTGAAAAGTGAAAACAAACAACAACAACACAAGAACACAGAGAGAGAGAGAGAGTGAACACACACAGAGAGAGAGAGCGAGTCACGAATGAGAGTTCTCGTTTCTTCTTGGCGATGATGATGACAAGGTAACTGGTGGATTATATGAATTCATGGCGCGCGGAGTGCGCGCGTGAACTTTTGATTAGCACTACGTTGTTAGGTTTCTGAGCCAAAAAGAAAAAAAACGCTCAGATCTCTCTCTCTCTCTCCTTTGTTTTCTTTTTTCTTCCTTCTCTCGCGAATAATAATACACTTGAAAATATAAATGCTCGTAAAAGCGATCGATTACTTTGAATCGATATTCGTTCCCGCGAGCGATGCGATGGAACGCGACTGTTCGTTAGCGGAAACCGAGGACTGCGCCGAAAAGCGGAGACGTTTGAAGACGCTCGCGTACGCGCCGTTAGTTTCTTCGGCGTATTTTATCGCGGTTATGATTTCGAGACGAAAAGTAGAGTTTATAGGCAACGCGGTTTTATGCGTGTTACACGCGATACTTTTGAGACAAACGGCAAACCAGGTGCGCGAACAGACGGTATCGTCTGTGAATCACGCGGAACAGGTGTGTAATTTGTTTGCTCTTTTGTTTTGGTCGAAAGCGTACGCGAGTTTATATTCCATGGGAGGAGAAGCGTTTCAAAAATCGAGAGTAGAAGCGATCGCGGATAGTTGCATGCTCGTTTTCCAAGCGTACATCCTCTACGTTTCCTCGCTCGCCTTTCGTAGGCTGAGTTTTATATATGCGTTGTATCTCGTTCAAAAAATTGATGGGGAGAACAAGAATATTAGTACGAGCGCGGCGTCGTTTGAAGTCGACAAGCACGGAAACTGGTCGCGATTGGACGCGGTCAACGCCGCGGTCGATATCGTCGAAGAAGTTAAAGAAGAAGAAAGAACGTAACGACACCTTATTATTATTCAAGTTTTACAATGCACACGCCGCTGCCGCAAATAATAATAATGTCAATATTAAAACATCTTAAATTCACTTTCGTGAAAAATACTAACGATCTCTCAATCCTGTTCGTCTTCTTCCTTTGAAGATACGTCGCACATCTCCGGATTGCTTTTCGATTGATCGACGTCAAACAACCCGCCCTCACACACGGCTTTCCTCGAATCGTCCCCTAAACTCCACACCTCGTAATCCGCTTTCAACTGTTTCAAAAATCTCGGAACAACTTGACCAACCACTTGATTCACGACAAACCTCCCGGTCCTCTCCGTGCTCTTCACCGTAAACGGAAACCACCTCGGCACGATCAAATACACGCTCACCGTCGTATCCGATTGAATCGTTTTCTGGTTCGGAAACTCCTCCGTCGCGGAATCAAACCACGACACGTCGTTCACCGAACTCAACTGAAACTGTTCGTTCGCATCTTCCACAATCTTACTCCCCGAAATCGTCGCCTCTTCGACTGAAATCATCGGCCCCGCGCCGTTCGGCCTCACGTCCACCTTCGCCGTGACCGTCGGCGTAATCTTAAACCCAAGAAATGAGAGCGTCCCTAGCGTGCACTCGAACGTGCAGTCGTCTATTCGTTTCACCGTTTCTCCGTCTAAAGTAGAGTACGACGTCGCCGGTAAGCTCATGTATTCTCGTAACCCTCTCGAAGGATCCGACACCTCGAGCACGTGCACCGTGCCGGATTTTTTCGCCGAAAACGAAGCGTGCCTGCCTTGTCTCATCTTGAACGTTTTCACCGCTTTTGTTTCTTCTTCTTCTCTCAAAGTGACGCTCGTTGTCGTCATCGTAAAAGAGGAGGACGTCGACGTCTCGCCGCTGCTTTTCCGCTCCATCGTCGCCACGGCGTCGTCGTCGTCATCTCTTTCGAAAGATGACGAAGACGATACCGTCGAGAAAAATCGAATCGATTTTCTTTTCGTCGAAGTCCTCTTCCGTCGAACGCGGAAAGAACACGACGCGTAGGAAGTGGTAGTGGTGCACGACGTCGTCCTCATTTTATATGCGTGTGTATTCTTCTCTCTCTCTGAGGACAAAACAAACAGAGCCACGAAAAGGAGGCGTTTCTTTTCCCCAAACGAGTAAAGAAAGAACAAACAACTCTCTTCTTTATTGTGTTGTTTGCCTGCTGCTTTCTGCACCAATACCACGCCTTCTCTGACGGAAAGATCTCTCGAAACACATATCCAGTCACGAGACGCATGAAATATCTTCTCGTTTTGAGAGTATTTTTCGTTCTACGGAGAGAGCGTTCGCCTCTTTCGAAAAGTTTTCAGATAAACTCTCCCACCAGAGTCTCCAAGACGAGCCGCACGAACACACACTATAACACACAGATAAAGAACACAACATGCCCGGCGCGCGGTCTGCAATCGCCATGGGCGGCGCGGACGTGATGACGTTCGTGCGAAGTTTGCGACCCGGGTTCCCGAAAGGTTTAAAGGTGCGTTTTTTTTTTTCTCCGCTTCATCATCGTCTCATCGAGAGAGAGGGGACTGCTCCCCCCGCGTTTAAAAATCAATCTCTGACCATCAAATATATCCGTTCTCTCATCATCAGGTTGTCCTCGTCACGGAAGACGAAACGACGTTTTCGGAGAGTAAAGAAGTGTTGGAATCCTTGTGTTACGAAGGTGAGCGCATCGTCTCGTCGCGTGTGGTCGTTACGCGCGCGTTTACGAAGCGGATTTTTAGATTATAAATTTCGGTTACGCGCGCTCGTGCTTTTTGGATTTTTCCGCTCGTTTCATCATCATCATCATCGCGTCGCTTTCCCGCGATAAAGATGAGCATATTCGCGCTCGAAACGGACAGAAAGGTTCCCCAGAAGCAAGGATGGTCCGTGAACGTTTCCAAGGCGGTGAGAACATCTCACATTCATACGTACGCGCGGGAAGATGGTCGGAGTTTACCGCAGATCAGATCTGATCATTTCTGGATATGGACGAGAAGATATTCTCAGTGGGTGACGAGGACGATCTCTCCCTGTAACTCTCTCTCTCTTTGCGCGAGCGTATGCGCTATAATAAATTGACACACTTTTTTCTTCTCCTTTTCTAAAAAACACCTCATTCATTTGCTCGTTAAACGAACAGTCACGCGATCGGAATCGCTGGAAAAGTGCGTGGAAGATGCGTCGAAGGAAACCTTTGACGTGGCTTTACTGGACGGAAGGATGATGCGGCTGGCGCTGAGGGAAGAGACGGATGCGCGGGAGAAAAAGAAGGACGAAAAGAGCTTTGAGGTTTTGAACAACGGTAACGGAGAAGCGAAGAATAGGAATGGCGACGACGACGACGATTCAGACGACGCGAGTAATAAGAGTCCACCGCGGTCCGATAACAGCGGCGGCGGGAGCACGACGAACATCGAGAAGAAGAAAGCAAAGATTAAGACGACTTTGAGGAAATTGTGCGCGAAAGTTCCAGTGGTGTTGATGCAAAGAGACGAAGACGCAGATAAGGCGGAAAAAGAAGCAAAAGCATTAGTCGCAAAGGCAGAAGGAAACGCCATGGATCGTTTAGAAGCGATTCATTTGACGTCGTCGTCCTCGCCGGTAGCGGATAACAGTAATAAAATCGACGCCGACGTGACTACCGCCACCACCACCACCACCACCACCACCGCCGCCGCCGCCGTCGCCATCACCAACGACGAAAACGAAAATAGTAGCAACAATACTAACAATAGCGATGAGGAAGACGCCGCGACGAAGCAACAGGAAGAGGACGTTGTCATTCGCGCCATCCGAGAGGGCGTGTGCGACGTGATTCGCATTCCTTTAGCTCGACAAAACTCGGCAAATTTATGGCAGCACTGCGTTCGAAACATGTTGAGAGATTCCGGAAACGTGAAAATGGCGGAAGTTTTGAGGCGGTCGGGAGTTATGCCCTGCAATAAGAGGATTTTAGGACCAACGACGATCAGGGCAGAACAGAACAGACACAACGGTTCTGATGACTCGAGCGAAGATACCATGATGCCGCTGAAGGCGTCGGGGAGCGAAGAGGCTATCAATAAGACCGATGGTAGCGGTAACAACGACATTAACAACAACAGCTACGAATTTAGCGGAGCAGTTGTTAAAGTGCCCTCAAAGACGAAAGGTAAACGATCGCAACGCAAGTTTGGGAACAGAGCATGGAGCGCGGCGGCCTCGAACGCCCAACTTAGCTCGTCTTTCGATCAACTCCATCGACTTGATCAGTTAGTTCCTTTGCACCCGCAACAGCAACAATCGATGCATCAGCAGCATCAGCAACATCACCAGCAACAACATTCGATGCAACAACAGTACCAGCAGCAGCCGCAGCAACATGTTCAGTACCAACAGTCACAGTTCCAGCCACAGCAGCCGCAGCAGCAGCACGTTCAGTATCAGCAGCCGCAACAACAGCCGCTGCAACCGCAAGAACAGCCGCAACAGCAGCCGCAGCAACCGCACAATCCAATGGCTCGCATGCCTTCGTTACAACAACACGTGGGTATCTTGCCGAAAGCGCAACGCGCAAAAATATCGAAGTCAAAAGTGCAGCAGCGACGTCTGGCGATCAAACCGGCGCACATCCTCCCCGCACCGGGCCCGGGTGACCACCATTATCATCATCAACAACAGTATTATTATCATCATCATCAACAACATCAACAACAACCACAGCACGGATCCTATATTGATCAAACCGGACGCGTCGTATATTACCAACATCCGCCTCAGCAACAGCAACATCACGTTCAGTATCAGCAGCAACAGCAATACCACCACGTGCCTCCTCACATGCAACAGTATCAGCAGTATCCTCAACATAATCAGCAGCAAGGTCATCTCCATCGCGTTGAGTCGATGCCGCAGTTTCCGACGACGACTGGATTGAACGGGTCTCCGGTGCACAGGGCGCATCCGTATCATCCACATCATCAACAGCATCATCACGGTTCGCATTTGCACTATCAAAATCCCAACGGAAGTGGCAGCTCGCCCGCGTTGTACCAACAAGGTGGACAACAAAACTTTGCCGCCGGAGGCGGCCCGGCGCCACAGTTGCCGCTCGGTTTGAAACTCACGAAATCAAATTCGCTCAAGGATTTACTCCGCGCTCACGAGGTTGAGAAGATAAACAGAGCAATCGCGGCTGATTCGGCGAATGCGAACGGTGGATCCAGTAACGGCTCTCCGACGACGGTTGCAAACGAACATCCTCTCTTCAATGCGAACGCTTTCGGCGACGACGACGAGGAAATTTTGTCTCTCACCAATATGCCGGAAAATGTGGATTTGAATGATTTGAGCGTCGAGCTCGATGACTCCTATCTCGTATTTTGAGCGAGTAAACTACTACTGCACTAGGACACTAAGATCTATATGTAATGTAAAACATGTATGTAAACTCCATTTATATTTATTAAAACCATGGCAAGAATAAGTTTATTACTTCTTCTCGGCGCCATGCGGCGCCATGCGCTTCGCCTCTTTCGAAGGCGACGACGTCTTCTCCTCCTCCTCGCTCTTGTCCACATAAAACCTCAAACGCGCTTTACGATCTCGACCTGTCTTTTCTGATTCCCAAGTCGCGTACATCACGAGCACGTCGTCATCGTTCGTTAAAGGGATAACGGAGCGATCGCCTTCGGAATACGCCACAGTTTTCACGACGGCGTCTTCGGAGCTCCCAAGCGCTTTCGAGAGCAAACGGCGAAGCTCTTCGAGCGAGTCGGCTTTATCCAAGCGCGCGAGCGTTTCCTTATTTTCTTCCATAACAATCGTTGAGTTTATCTTACCGTCAATATTCAACGCGTGCGCGAGAGTTCGAAACATTGTTTGCCCAGCGATGAACGTCGCAAAGAAGAGACCGATGCCTTTATCGAATTGAAGGGAACCGTCGAATAAGGCGGCGGAAAAATTGACGTACATGGGACCAGGGCACAACGCGGCGAGACCCCATCCCAACCCAAAGATCGAGGCACCGACTAAAATTCTCCACTCGAAAGGTTCGTTTGGTTTATCAGGCTGCGCGAGCTCGTCTCCAAAGAACGAGCGCTTCATTCGCAAGCCTTCGTCTTGGTACTTTTTCTCTAACACATTCCAGGCTTTCCAACCTTTTATGTATGCAAAAATCGGTATCGCGAAAGCCAACGCGACGAAAAGAAAGACGAGTAAACTCGGATCGAACGTCTTTTTGTTCACGGAGAGAAAGGCAGATACTTTCGCCGGATCGGTCATCCCGCCGACACAAAGCGCCAGTCCAAACAAAGATCCCGAAACCGCTTTCGCGAGGAATTTCGTACACGCGCGAAGGCGTTTATTTTTTCCATACACACCAACAAGCGTAACGATGGCATAAAACGCTAAACTAGAAAGCCAAATCAAGAGTAGTTTAGACGTGTGAAAAGCACTCTCGGCTTCTGCGGCTGCGATGGCAAAAAATCCACACGCGAGGGCGCACAAAATGAAAGCTCCCCGCGATATGATATCACGTACGGGAGGTGGCCTTTCTTCTTCGTTCTTAACGTGAAACGTTTCGTCCAAAAGGCGTTGTTTTTTCTCTTCTGGCGTTTCTGTCTCTCTTATCGTCCGCAAACGTTCAAAATTTTCTTCCCATGGATCATTACCATTGATATACTGGTAGTACGCGTACAAACCGGCGACGATCGATCCAACTGGAAGCGCGATCAACACGAAAGTCAACGCAGTTTTCGCCTTGACGAATACCGCGTAGCACACTGTCGCAACCCACGGCTCGATTATATCCGCGTTGTAAAACATCTTCTCGAAAAAAAGTTCCAAGTCCCACGTCCTTTTTCCAGGAATCATCAACATCACATCCATCGCACCCGCGGTATCGAAAACGCTCGCGGTGATCATGCCAACAATCACAAATATGCTCGCGGCCACTAAACTTCTCTTCGAGAGTCTCGCGACGCCGCTCAACGCGTGCCCAGAAGTGCATCCGCCGGCGCACGCCGATCCGACGCCAACGCACAGACCGGCAAAACCTATCCGCGCTGCGTTTTGTACCGACTAAAAGCCGCCGTCGGGAAGTAAATAACTCACGTTCAAAGCGTAATTCAAGAGCACGTGCGTCCCTACCAACAACCCCAGCAAAAACGCCGGTTTTCGAAGATGTCGGTGCAAACCAGACACTCCAATCGCCTCGCCCGTTGTCAAATACTTCGTCACCAAACTCGTGGCCAAGAACACCCCTCCAACGACACTCTTCCAGGGCGTGTACTCGGACGAATAATGCATGGGGGGAGGAAAATGTCGTCGCATCGTCGTCGATGCGCCAACGACTTTGCCGCCGCTTCTTCCATCGCTCGTCGTTGATGATCTGAGTTTCTCGATGCCTATGCCCGTGGCCACGTCGAGCTCGGCTGTTTTCTTCAAGCAAAAAAATTTAACAGACGACGATTTTCTCCTCGATGCTCCTCTTCTTTTCGTCGTCACCTTCTTCTGCGCCGTTCCCGTCCTCCTCCTCAAAGTCGTCCTCGCGCATAACGTCGTCGCGTTGTCCCCGTCCACGTCGTAAACATCATCGCGTACTGTTTTTGTTTTGTTAAACAGAGATAGATATGTTTTTTTTTTCTGGCGCTTCCCAGTCGTATTTTTTACTCTTTTCAAAAATCCTCACAAACACGAGTTTTTAGATACAAAAAAAAAGAGTATAGCATCCATGATTATCCTCCTTTTCCTCGCGCTTCTCGGCATCTTCTCCTCGTGCGAAGCGAAACTGTACGGCTCGTACTCAAAAACAGGCGCGCGGAGACCTTCTGGTGTACGTTTTTCCTCGAGGTTGGCGTATAACGCGTACGGGAGAAAACTTCTCCAAGACGGAGAGAGAGATATCCGAGAGACGCAGAACTTGGTCGAACAAACGGATGCTCCCTCTTGTCCGGAGAACAACACCATGTACGAAATCCTCGCTCAGACGCCAGAGTTATCGAGGTTTTTTAACGTTAGTTTGCGGTATCCGAAAGTGACGGACGCGTTGAAATCGTATTCAAGATCGGACACGTTATTCGCGCCGTCCGATGAGGCTATTCAAGATCTCGTGGACTGGTCTGGGTACGATCGGTTCGAAGAGTTCGTCTCGGAGCTTTGGGGCGAAGACGAGTACGAGGCGCGATTGATCGCGCACCACGCGGTTCCTGAGTCGAACTTGACGGAAGCAGAGTTGCGAGCGTTGGAAGGTCCGTATCGATATTTGAGAGACGCTCTCGGTGAAGTCATGCCGTTGAAGATTGAGGCGAACCCGGAAAACATCACCGTCCGAGCGCTTGGTTCGGAAGGTACCATCATCAAACCGGACTTGATTGCCTGTAACGGCATAATTCACGTTATCGACACGGTACTCTTACCCTTCGACGGCGACGGCGTCTTAGACGACGCGCAAAAAGACGCGTTACGAGACGCGATCAGAGCGTTGTTCGAGTTAAACGGACCGGGAACGATCGCCGACGACGTCGTCAGAAAAAATCTCGCATCAATTCTCTTGGGATACGACCCAATTGAGAATTTGGACGTTGCCTTGGGCCTCGCGCCGGCGCCTTCGCCGTCCACTGATGCAGACGAAAAAGAAGAGGGAGAAGAAGAACAAACTTTGAACAGAAAGTAAACGCGTCGACGACGACAACAACAGCTCGTACGCGCCGGGCAGAGAAAGAGGGTTCGGCGATGATGTAACAAAACAGAAGCTTGAAGATGAAGATTCGGTGATTACAAAAGAAAACCTGAGCCGAATTCTCCTCTCTCTCGCGCGTTTACTACTCGTTGTAGTGATAACGGCACACACACACATAATCAGAAGTAAAAATTTCTTTCACCACACGCATTCAAATCAAAAATTAAAAAACCTCAATCGAGGGTTATTTCACACATTCTCCATCCTCCATTCACCACCACCACGGCAAAAGTATTTATTCACACACGCACTTTATCTAAATTTGCATGACGCTACTGAACGCTACGGTGGTCACTCTCATCAACAGAGCGGAAGGTTCCATCGCTTCGTCGTCTTCGTCTTCGTCATCGTCTGCTTCTTGTTATCGTTCGAGTCGGAAGGCGACGATGTTGCGTACTAAGCGCGCGCAGGTTTTGCGGCGAATCAATGTGACGGCGACGAAAAGCGCAAAAACTCCCCCCTATCGACAGGTTGCTCCTGCGGCGGCGATGATGATGAAAGCGACCGTGCGAACGCGAGGCATCGTCATCGCCTCGACGCGCAATTATCGAAGGGTGGGGTTGACTACCGTCGCCGCCGCTGCTGCTGGGGTGTCGCCGGGGAAAAAACACGGCGATTTGCCTAAAAATTTCGAGCACACGGACGTGGAGGAACCTTTATATAAAAGATGGGAACAATCCGGCGCGTTTAAACCGAAACCGAACGACGAGAAGGAACCGTTTACGATTCCGATGCCACCACCGAACGTGACTGGAGCGTTACACATGGGTCACGCGATGTTTGTGACGATTCAAGACGTGATGAGTCGATCGATGCGGATGCGAGGACATCCGACGTTGTGGTTGCCGGGGACGGATCACGCTGGGATCGCGACGCAGCTTGTCGTGGAGAGGCAACTGGAAAGCGAAGGTCTGTCGAGGATTGGTGTTGGGAGAGAGGAGTTCGAGAAGAGAACGTGGAAGTGGAAGAAAGAGTACGGGGATAGGATTCAAAATCAGATTAAACGTTTAGGCGCGAGTTGCGACTGGAGTCGCGAGCGATTCACCTTGGACGATAACTTAAGCGAAGGCGTTTTGGAAGCGTTCAGTCGATTACACGAACAAAAATTGATTTACAGAGGGTCGTACATGGTGAACTGGGCGCCAAAATTACAAACAGCGGTGTCGGATTTAGAGGTGGAGTATAGCGATGAACCCGGATTTTTGTTTCACTTCAAGTACCCGTTGGAAGGATACGAGGAGGATAACACGAAGTTTTTACCGGTTGCCACGACGAGACCGGAAACGATCGTCGGGGATACCGCCGTGGCCGTGCACCCAGAAGATCCGAGATATAAGGATTTCGTCGGCAAATTCTGCGTCGTTCCTGGAACGAACGGGAGGAAAATTCCAGTCATCGCTGACGACTACGTCGACATGGAATTCGGTACGGGCGCGTTGAAAATTACGCCGGCGCACGACCCGAACGATTACGACATGGGTAAAAAACGCGATTTGGAATTTATCAACATCATGAACAAAGACGGGACGATGAGTGCGAACGCGCAAGCGTACGCTGGTTTAGATCGCGCCGAGTGCCGCGTGAAAATATGGGAAGATTTGGAAAAAGATGGCTTGGCGATTAAGAAGGAAGATTACGAAACGAGAGTGCCGCGATCGCAAAGAGGCGGCGAGGTCATCGAACCCATGGTGTCCGAGCAGTGGTTTTGCAAGATGGAAACTATGTCCACGCCAGCGCTGAACGCCTTGAAAACAGGCGAGTTGACGATTGTCCCTAAACGTTTCGAGAAAGTTTACGAGACCTGGCTGAGCGATTGCAAGGATTGGTGCATCTCCAGACAATTGTGGTGGGGTCATCGCATCCCGGTGTGGTACGTTCACGATAGCATAGAAGATTTACAGAATGCAAAGAAAGGCGAAGGTAAAGGCGCGTCGAAGAAGTACGTCGTGGCGAAGAACGACAAAGATGCACGAGCCCAAGCCGAGGCGAAATACGGCGAGGAGATTATTTTGTACCGAGACGAAGACGTGTTGGACACGTGGTTTTCGAGCGGTTTGTGGCCGTTTTCAACCATGGGTTGGCCAGATGAAAACGCTCCAGATTTCAGGAAGTATTTTCCAGGGTCTGTGTTGGAAACTGGACACGATATTTTGTTCTTTTGGGTGGCGAGAATGATCATGATGTCCTACGGCATGACGGGTAAGTTGCCGTTTCACACGGTGTATTTACACGGTTTAGTTCGAGACGAACAAGGAAGAAAGATGTCGAAATCGTTAGGCAACGTCGTCGACCCGTTGGGAGTTATCGGTGACGTCGGATGCGACGCTTTACGATTCACCTTGGCGACTGGTACCAGTCCCGGACAAGACTTGAACTTGAGTTTGGAACGATTGAAGAGCAACAGAAATTTCACGAACAAAGTTTGGAACGCCGGTAAATTCGTCTTGTTCGCCATGGAAGAATTGAGCGACGACGAGCGCATAGAGATTCAAAAAATGTCCGAAACAATTGCATCTTCGGATACTTCGTCCTTATCGCTTTCCGAGCGATGGATCATCTCCAAATTGCACCAAACCGTCGATCAAGTGACGAAATCTTTGGACAAGTACGATTTCGGCATCGCCGGTCGCAACGCCTACGGGTTCTTCTACGATGATTTCGCGGATTGGTTCATCGAGTCTATTAAAACTAAATTCAACAACAAAGACGATCCAGAAGGGAAGAAACGCGCGTTGGCGGTAACTTTATACGCGTGCGATAGCATTTTGAGACTGTTACACCCGTTTGTACCTTACGTCACGGAGGAGATTTGGCAGGCGTTGCCGCATTCGGGCGATTTGTTAATCTCGCAATCGTGGCCGGAAACCGACCAGAAGAAAGATGATGCCGCGGAACAATCGTACGAAACACTGAGAAGTGTCGTCACAAAAATTCGAAACGCGCGAGCAGAATACAACGTCGAACCGGCGAAGAAAATAGAAAATTGCACGATTGTCGTTAAAGATTCCTCGGCGTTGCTTTCCGATTTGCAAAGCGAAGTGGCCGTCTTGTGCTCGTTGGCGAGATTAGACCCGGCGTCGACCACGGTCGCGTCTTCAGCTCCTGCCGATTGCGAGCAAAACCCGTCCGATTACGTCAACGCCATCGTCGCCGATGGCGTGGAAGTATTCTTATCCTTAGCCGGCTTAGCGGATCCAGCGAAAGAGTCTAAACGGTTGAAGAAACAAGCCGAAAAGTTGGAAAAAGATTTGAACGGTTTGAACGGACGATTGAACTCGGAGGCTTTCTTGAGCAAAGCTCGACCGGACGTGGTGGAAAAGGCGCAAGCTGAGGCGAAAGAGTTGAGTGAACAGTTAGCCGCGGTTCAGGCTCGATTAAAAGTTATGACAGATCTATTAGCGACAACCGCATCCAAATAATACTAAAACAATACATCAAATTACACAAGAATACACAAAAGCTAAGTTACGGTACTCCTTCATTCAGCTCCGCTCAAGCGACTATGTCTCGGACTGTTTCCCGCCCGAATCTCTTGCGCCTCCAACAACAGTAAAGACGAGAAACTTCTCGATCGATTTCGTCCTCCCGCCATCCCGACGTTCCCGGCGTCCTCGTCCATCTCTTTCGTGTGCACTACAATAACCGGCGAACTCGGTTGCCCGCCAGCATTTGCCGACGGCGACCCGCACAACCCCATCGGCCCAACTTCTAAATTCTCAAACGACCGCGAAATAGGAATCGCGTTCGACTCCGCGTACATGTGAACTTGCGGTATCGTTCGAGCGCCTACCGAAGTGCTCTCCCCCCCCCCCCCCCCCCC
>JGI20158J14315_10002490_pt1 | contig 12743 bp, 9 predicted proteins | sample COG_08_FD_14315 | JGI IMG/M metagenome (IMG submission 14315)
TGATGATGAAGAAAGAATCCATACGTGACAAAAAGCATGGAAGAGAACGTAGTAAAATTAGAAAAGAAGAGTAATAGCACGAGTAGTAGTAGTAGTACTAGCAGTAGTAGTTTAGGAGGATAGCATCGAGTAGCAGTAGAAGGGCGAGCGCACCGCATTAATGTTTAAAAAAATAGAGATACCAAGCAATGGATCAAATGTCCTTCTCGGGCATTTTTCAACTCACGCGCGGCACAACATCTCACATAAAACAATAATGTTTTTACTATCCGAACTTTCCGTAATCCACGGAGGACATGCTCCCGCCTTTCACCGGGTCAAATTCCAACTTGTAGTAATTCCCGTCCGCACAAATAACGACTATTCGATTGTCTTTCGACGTCGAAAACGAGGCTTTACAAAATCCAAACGAATGCTCCGGGAACTCGCTCGTTCGATGATGATCGCTCTCTCCGTGGTAGTTTCCAGCAGGAGTGACCCCTCCTCCGCCGGTGTTCATGCGAAACTGCGCGAACGATCGTTCCGCTTGTAAATATTTTGGTAAAACGTTCGCGGCGACGCCCATGGAAATGACCGACTGCAACATCGACGACGGCGATTTCGGCGTCATCGGACTTTGCGGCGGCGCTCGATGGCCGTTGTTGTTATGCGTCGGCGTGTTGTTTCCACTGTTCGCGTGGTAGTGATGGTGATGATCCCGTGCTGCTATGTTATCGCTACTATTACTATGTGTCATCTCTCCTGTACCACCACCACCACCACCACCCATGACGCTTCCTTCCGGTATCCTATACAAATGCACCGTCCCTTTATCGCTCGTGCACACCAACCACTCTTTTTCTTTACTAAACGCCAAGGAGTAAATCTTCGCCCGATCGGTCCCTCTGCGAAACTCGTGCAACAAACACCCGCTCTGGCAATCAAACACTCGAACTAACGTCCCTTTCTCGCTCGCCGTGGCGACTAAACTCCCGTCTAAACTCAACACCACGCACCTCAACGGTGAATCGTGCGCTTGAATAAACTTGGTCACGTTTTGCGGTTCGTACAATTCCACTCGCACTTGACCTCGAATCAACCCAGGACAGGCCATGACGCAGCTTTCTTGCGTCGGACTTAAACTACAAATCCCGTGCGGGTTCCCCCACGTGTCCGTCTGATGCACAATCTTCAAATCCGAGAAATTATACACGTAAATCTTATGCTCCAAAACCACCACAATCTTGTCCCTCCTCAGCTTCACCGCTCTCACGGGAACCCGAAAGCTCAACTCGCCGATACACCGCGCCTGATGATCGTCCCAAATCATCACTTTATTCGGAGAATATTTCGGCACCGCGCCACCTCCAACGAGCGCGAGTATGTTGCACCGAAACAGCATCTCCACGATCCCAACCCCGCCGCCGTCGAAATCTCGCCTAAACGTCTCTTTGAACGGGTCCGAGTTGAATATTCGGAACCCGGAATCGGTCCCGACCGCAAAACAGCCTCCGTCTTGGTTGAACGACAAGAACTGGAGGGATTCGTCGAAAAATATGGATTCCCGAATGTCATCCGATGTTGTCGTCGTCTTTTTATTCGCCTTATTCACCCCGCGTCGATTCTCCATCGCACCACCCCCGGACGAAGAAGATGAATGCAAAGAAGAGGAAGACATTTCCCCGCGGGTTGTTAACGTGGAATTCAGACACGTTTTTTCTGCTCTTAATTAGTATATTATCCTCCTAAAACGCAATAAAGAAGGCCCAAAAGCGAGAGAGAGAATACAATCAGAGTAAAGGTACGCGAGACGATGAGATATCAAACCTCCCCTAGAATGATGACGTAAACGAGGAAACAATGAGACAAAAACGTGATCCCCAAAACTCCAAGTTGAAAGGAAAAAAGTGACGAGGGAAAAAATACGACAATTAAATTCAATCAAAAACGTCTTCAAAAGTCTCTCTTTTCCTCCCAATACTACTAACGAACTAAAAAGCTTTCTGCTTTAACGCTGTCGTTGTGTTAACTTGGTCTTTTCTTCTTCATGAGTCAGACTTTGCTTTGCAGACAATCTTCCAAACGCAAAACCGGTCGTTTTTCGCGTGAATTTTTAAGTCTATTGTTTTTGTGGTTTGATAATATTGAGCGACGCTTTCGAGCGGGACGTAACGTTGGCAGACGCAAAAACACGCGCCTCCTTTCTTTTCTTTTTTCAAAACGTTCGGGAGCTCGGTGAGCATGTGACCCAAAACGCGGAAATCAGGTTTGGCGTTGTAATGCACCGGCGGGTTCGTGAGAATGAGTTCGCACGGTTTGGTGGTGGTTTTTTGAGGGAAGCCGTCGGAGAGGAGGTACTCGATGTTGTTCTCGTCGTCGTTCACGTCGTCGTTTCCGGAAACGAGAGAAGAGAAATTTTGTTTGGCGGCTTCGAGAGCGACGGCGTCGGCGTCGAGCATGGTGAGTTTGACTTTCTTCTTCGTCTTCTTCTTCCTCTTTTCCTTTTCGAGAGCGTTGCGTAACGCGTACCCGATGACGCCAGAGCCGCAACAAAAGTCCATGACGCGTTTTGTCTTGTCGCTACAAATACCCTTCTTTAATCTCGGAGAGGAGGACTTTTCGGGATCTTCTTCAAGAATCGAATCCAAAAGGAACGAAGTCATGATGTCCAGCCCACCTTTAGCAAAAAATCCAGGGTACGTCGTCCATTCCTTCGCTTCAACAACNCTNGAAGAACCACCACCACCGCCGNAAAACAGTTTCACGTTCGAGTCGACTTTTTTGAACGACTCGAGAGAGGCGTTTTTCTCGTCGCCGTTGGAGAGAACTTTGGCGGTGAACGCAAACGCGAAGTCGTTTTCGCTCTTTTTAGCTTCCTCGGAATTTGGCGAGTGCGCTATGGTCGCGTGTCCAGGAACGCGTCGAGGATGTTCGTACAAATCCTGTTTATATTTTTTAGAAGGAGAAGAAGCGTTAATACGAACCCCGGTGGAACCAACAAAAATGTCATCATCGTATAAAAGGAGAGAAGAGGTGGATGTATCCGCCGCTTCGAACTCGAACGCAGATGACGGCTACGAACGAGGCTCATTAATGGACGGATGAACGCGAGACGACAACGACGCAGGCTGGATGTGCCCTTAAATGCGACGTTCTCAATTCCGCGTCCAAATGTAGCGTCTGTTGTAGGCCGAACCGCGACATTTTGGTGTTCTATTTTTCAATCGGAAGAATCCTTCTTCTTCAAAAGGAGAAAGACTCGATTCCAACGTCAAAGCAAAAACACGAGTCGCGGCGGTATATGCTAAACGCTGAGACGAGATGCGACGAAAAAAGTACGACGACGACGAAAGAAGACAAGACGAGTTTAGCAACAAAGATAAATAAATAACGTACCTTGTTGAAAGCGTCAAAGGCGTTCAAAAACCCTTCACTTCGCGACCCGGAAACGAAGACATCGCCGCCCACTTTCACTCGCGTGGCGACCGCAGTCATGAGGAAAAGAAGCGCCTCCTTATCCGCACACGCTCTCACGAACGCGTAGTCGCACTTTCTCTCGCTCACCGTCGGCCAGGGACGCGCGTTGGTGCGCATCGTGGCGTTTCTCGAGGGGGCGTTCTCATTCTCCGCATCGTCGTTGCACGAGAACCTTTGCCACGTTTCAAATCTGTGACCGAATTTCTCCACCGTCTGGCGCAATTTGCCTTCGCTTCTGCTCTCGCAGTTGGCAATCAACACGCGCCGTTGTTTTGTCGATTTCGATTTCAACTGCTCTTCGATGTGTCTCGACAACGTTTCCGCGGTCGCCTCGTCCACGTTGAAGCGATCGAGCTCCATGATTTTAATCGCTTCGACACCAGATGAAAGCAAGCGTTTCTTTGCTCGCGCGTCGACATTTAGCGCTTCCTCGCTCGAGAGCAATCTTCCGCTCGCGCGCCAATCGCACGTTTTTGAAATATCTGTCACGATTTTCATCACGCGGTCTTCGAAGTCTGCCTCTTCGAGTAGTTTATTATCTTCACCACTTTTTTTTTTCGTCGTCGTCGTCGTGGTAAATGCTTCTATGAATTCGCACAAATCGCACACGTCCGCCGGCGTGACGTCCCGACCGTGTGTCGAGGTATCTTCGAAACAATCCAACGCGCGTTTTAAGAGGAGGCGTCGTCGCAACGATGAGGATGATGACGAAGACGAAGACGCGTTTTGAATTGTCGTCGCTGCGCTCAAAAGCGTCGCAAAAGCTCTCGGCTCTAAATGTTCCCACAAATTTTCATTTTCGAGCGCAATCTCAATCGTTTCTCGCAAGACTTTTCTGGTATCCTTCGTGAGAAGAGCATTCGCGAAGAGCTTCGCGCAACTCCACACGCAATTCGCGACGACTCTCGATTCGCTCCAACTCGTTTTTATCGCGTTGTCCTTTGATTCTTTCTGAAACGCCTTTTTAACAACTTTCGCGACGCGCAAAATTGTCGCGTCCAACCCATCGGATGATTTTGAAGATTTTGACCCGGACAAAATGATGCCGTCCACGTGCATCGTCGCCAACGCCCACATCGCGGATGAAACCTCTTTACTATTATTGCTTTTACTATTCGTACTACCACTCATTTCTGCTGCTACTGCTGCTGCTACTACTACTCTTTCCGCTAACTTAGCCACCACCGATTCAATCTCTTCGCTTTTCAGCGACGATTTCACGCGCAGTTTGGCAATCCCCCACAACGCGTTCGCGCCGTCTTGACTCGAAATTTTATCCTCTTCGCACGCGCGCAAACCTTTAATCGCGGCTTTGATGGATGCCGAAAAAGATTCGCTCTTTTCGCCACTCATCGTTCCGCTCGTTTGTGCTAAAAACCATAAGTTTGTCGCGCACGCTCTCGCGTCCGCTTTCTCCGCCAACTCCTTGAACCGTCTCGCTAAGTTTTCTCGCAATAGCATCGACTGCTCTCGAAAACCGTTATTATCATTAACGACGAAAACAGTTTTCCTCCTTTTTACCATGTTCGCGCACATCGTCGCCAGCGACCACTGCGCCGAACACGTTCGAAAGCTATCGAATCTATTCACGCGCAGATTCACGTCTCGAACGCACCGTTCGGCATTTTTGTTCATCATCTCGTCGTCGTCGTCGTAATCATTCGATTCATCTTTCGCCGACGTACTTAAAGCCAACCGGTGAAACGTCTGCGTCGCCTTCCCGTCGTCCACGATAAAATCTTTCTTCTTTTGCTTCTTACTCAGAGGCGTTATTCCTTCTTCCAGTCCTTCTCCTCCTCGTTTAAGACTCTTTTTCTTCTCCTTCTTCTTCTTCTTCTTCTTCGATGAACCAACGAAATCCAAATCGTTCGCGACTCGAAAACACTGCTTCACTTCCTCGGAATCTCTCGAGATTCCCAAGCGCGTTCGCAAATTGAATAACGTTTTCTCCACCACATCATCTTCGTCGTTGTTCGATGCTTCTTTCTTCTTCTTCTTCTTCTCGCGCGAAGCGACGATTTGCCATCGAAGCTTTTTCAGCAGCGCTTTCTTGTACTTCGCTTTATCATCCGAATCATCTCTCAAAATGTCATTCAAGCCCCCGTGAGTAGTCGTGCGAGGAGGAGGAGTAGAAGTAGTAGCTGTATTCGAAATCATCTCGTTTTCAGATCATCTCATTTCTCGGACATCATAAAAAGACCACCACCTTTCCAAACGACGACGGACGACGAATGCTATAAAAGTTGCGCAAAGATGCGTGGCGGCTAAAAATTTTGAAGAACTCGTACGAGAGATTTTTCAACTGTCTCATCGCTTTTTTGATTTTTTGATGCAAAAAGACGAACGAATTTTGACAGACAGAAGACAAGAGAAAAGAGACAAGAAACAAACAAAGGAGAGACAAAAAAAACAACAAGCGAGGACAGAATTTTTTTAACACAGACACAAGAGAAGGAGAAAAAAAAGAGACAAAAGAGAAGAGACAAAAAACACCCCACTTTGAATACTACTAACAACAACAACAACACCAATCAATGGGTGGTGGCAACAACACGAACCCGCACGCGCAAGGCATGAAGTGGCTGAAACGAAGGAAGAAAAAGATGAAACGGATAAACGAGGAGAGGATGCAATGGAAAGAAGACGAGGAAGACGAAGAGGGAGAAGAACGGGAGAAGAAGAAGAAGAACGGATTGGAAATCAACGAGACGGACATCTCTTCTTCTATCATCGGGAAGACAAAGAAGAAGAGAAAGAAGACAAAGACGGTGTCATGGGAAACGAATCGAACGAGGAAAAGAAGAGAGGAGGAAGCGAAAGAAACAGAGGAGGCGAAACGGGAAGGGAAACCGACGGGGACGACGACAGGTTTGAGTGGTGGTGGTGGTAATACTACTAATGTGAACAACACAAATCCTTTCGCCGTGTTGAGGCAACTGCCGAGACTCGAACGATGATTACTCTACAATTACAAACACGCAGCAGCATTCAAACGGACTGACAAATGATGCCAGAACAAATGATGATGACTTTTACGACGCGTTAAACAACTTTCGACGAAGAAGCGCATTCGGAGCGCTGACTTTCGCCGCCACCCGTGGTATTCCTTGGTGTCTTTTTTCTTCGAGCGAAGAAGTGAGCTCTTTCTTGACCCGGGCGATCGACGCTCAAGTGCGCGTGGAACTCGTTCGCGATCTCTTCAAACTGGAAGGATTGGAACCAGTTCCAGAGGATGTCGCGCTCGCGCTGGAAGACGACGACGTGGCTCGGGAGGAGATTATTAGCTTCGTCGTCGCTCGTTTTCGCATCTTCATCGGCGTCGTCGTTTACGTCGTTTACGTCGTTTACGTCGTCGTCGTCGCATTTCAATCCGCTGCTTTTCCCGTATTTACGCTCTACGAATGCCAAGGGGTTCTTTTCGAACGCTCGCCAATTGCCCGAGGACAAATGCGACGAAACCGACGACGCGTTTGGAGGATCGCATTCCAAATAGCGCATCGTCAAATTTTTGTGGACGCTCGCGTAGAACGGGTGTTCGTGACACGGGGTCCAGAAGTGCACGCCACCGTCGAACACGTCGTCTTCCACGGTTAGTTTGGATACGTATTTGTTGACGATGGTTTCCATGCCTCTTTGATGTATCAAAGAGAGATACATCGCGAGCGGAATTTGCGCGGCGAGACCGAGGCGCACGAACCACCGAGCCAGGAGAAACGTAGTATTTTTAGAGTTGTTCTTCGATGATTTCTTATCTGGCGGCTCGCTCTCCAACCACGCCCACGACTTCGCAGACGCCGCAATGGACACTGGAATCAACGGGTATAAAAAGCGGAACTCTTTGTGCTTTGGAATGGAAACGATGAAAACGGTTGCCAAAAAAGCAACTTTCGCCACCGCGGGCGTCGACAAACGTTTTCTTCTTTTCGCGTTTGTTCCATCGTTATCTTTGATGATTTTACCCCCATCAGGAAGATTAGCACTACTAGTATCTTCTAAATTACCGCGAGCATTCGAAGCGAGGAACAACTCGTAAAGACTGACTGGAAACAAAACGCCCAAAACAACCGGTAAACCTTGCGTGAAAACCCACGCGTTGGAATGCGTTCCGTATTGACTCGCGCCTTCTCTCAAGACGTTAAACTCGAAAAAGTTCCACGCCGGGAACGTCCACTTCTTGTTGTAATAATAATAGTTCACGCACGCTTCTATCGATAAAACGAGACTTCCAACCCAAAAGGCATCCGCGCTAAACCTCGCTCGTCGCTTCGCCGACAACGCCTCCCGATCGAAGAAAATCGTACGCGCTCCTACGCACGCCCAAAACGCGTACGCCGTCGGCCGCACGGTGCACGAAACGAACGCTAAAACTAAACCACGGATGCTCTTTCTTCTAAACCCGCTGCTATTACTACTCTTACCGCTATTACTACCACCTCCTCTTTTCTTCGCGTTCATATCGAAATACCCGCTCGGCCAAAACACGAGCGCCCAGACGCAAAACGCGGTTTCCGTGACGTTCGCGAACGACCGACATCCGCAATAAAAATGCCAGTGCGATGCGAGCGACAGTGCGAACGCTTTTTTCGCCACGTTCTGGTCGTTGTTGTACCATTTGCGCGCTAACCGGTACGTCCCGACGTCGATGAAAGCGCACTGCGCGGCGTTCACGACTCTCGGCATCGCTCGCACCAACACCGTTATTAAACTCGCGTCTTCGTCGAGCCGTAATCCCTTCACGAGCGCGTACGGCCACGCGTACGCGAGCAAAGGATGCACGAAACTCCTCAACTTCACGTCCTCTCGCCATTCCCAGGTCTTTGCGCCGTACTTGAATATAAACTCGTGCGCGATTTCCACGCTCTGATAGTGCTCGTCCGCGCTGTGAAACGTTCGCAGGAAAAGAAACGAATTCAATAAGCGAAAGAGAAGCGCGACGAGGAACGGGGACGTGAACAGATGGTTCTTATGAGTCGTCGTCGTCATACTCGCGCGTTCGTGCGAACGGCAGACGCAAAGCTTTGATGAATAAGGGGTGTACTCTTTGAAGCATTTCCATTTTATCCATTACAGTTATAAACGTATCTCATCTCACTTCATCACGGAAAGAAACTCTCGCCTCGTCTCCGTTTCCAAACCTCCCCGGTCGGGAACACGATTTCCTCTCTCTCGTTCAGTTTCGCCACGACTTTCTCCCCGCTTCCGTCTTTCTGGTCGAAATCGATGTATATCTCGTCCTTATTCTTTCCAACCAGTTTGGTTTGGATTTCCCAATATCGCATGGTTTTCCCGGGGTATTGGAACACATCTTCGGGCGTGACGACTTTCCTCCCTCGGCACCCTTTGCCTTTCTCGAACGGCACCGGGTCGTACCCTCTCAATAAGCCGTTTGGGGTGATTTCTCGAGGGCACCCCGGGTGGTTCGGGTCCGCGAACGATCCGGAGAATCTTTCATCGAAAGATGCGAGACTTGTCGCAGGGGAAAAGAAAAGCGAACAACAACAACACGAAACGACGAGAACGGTTTTCTCTGTTCTCTCCATTAACGACGCTCTGACGACGCGATTGAAGCCCGCGCTTCTTTGTCGTCTTCTTGTTCTTGGTAACGATGAACTCGCGAAACGAAAACGACTCGTCGTCGTTGCGTCGGCGGACGTGAACGACGACGCCATTTTCAATCGAATTGGAAAAAAGTCTGACGCAAAACTCGGATAAAAATTCATGTCTCATCTCATGTTGCGTCGAGACATCTTCTTCTGCGCGAGGAGTAGTAGTAAAAGTAGTAGTAGTAGTAGTAGTAGTATACTTGTAAGGAGGAAAGTGTTGAGAGCGAGTGGTGAAAGCAACGAAGAAGACAATACTAATCACAAACGAAGAAGACAAAGAAGACCAATCGAAGAGATGTATAACTACTTTACGAAACCGGTCAAGTGCAACGAATGTTTCGGGTACAACAGACGCGTGTGTGCTCGCTGTCAAGGCAGAGGGAAGACGACGACCACTTTTACGGATGGTGATGACGATGACAATTGCTGCGGTCGATGCGTTGGCCGCGGGTACGTGCGTTGCGACGCGTGCAACGGGACCGGTTTGAAGAACGGGTGGCTGTTTACAGTGAAAGGCGGTTGGGGACCGCGAGGCGAGTAGTCGACGAATGAAGATCGTGAAGGAGCAGCAGTAGTAAAGCAGTAGTAGCAGTAGTAGTAGTAGTAATAGTAGATGTAGTATTAAAAAGGTAAAAGTACAAACGGGTGCAACAGCGCCTGCGTGGCGTCTAATCGACCTCTTCGCGTGATACCTCTGGCGGCGACGAGTCGACAGGCTAAATCGAACCCGGCGCCGCCGTTTCGATCGAGAGCGGAAAAGTCCCAGCCTAAGTTTCCGGCTAAGTCTTTGCGCACTTTGCGCAAATCGTAGTTTTCGTCCTGTAACCGTCGCTGGAACGACCCGGATGGTTCTAACACGCGTTTGCCTCTGAGTTGCGGGCATCCCAACTGGAGTAAGACGAGGCCGGCGGAATAGCTATCGAATAATTGCGGTTGGAAGACGGTCCACGGAAGGACAGAAAGCGCGCCGGCGATGGCACCCGGAGGCGCTCTCGGCGTTCGTTCAGGCATGATAAAATCCTCTGGTGGTGAGAACGAAGGGTCTAAGATGGAAACTTCCGGTTCGTAGTTCACGCCGCTTCGTAAATCCGCGGCGCCGCCGAAATCGATCAGTTTGAATCGTCCGTTTTCGTTGACTAAATTCGCCGGTTTCACGTCTCTGTGAACTATACCGATGGAGTGTAACCCTCTCAACGACCACAACAATTGTTGCGTGATTTTCTTTGCGACGGCGTAACACCTCGCGTCGTAATCTTTATCCTCTTGAGATTTCCCAAAAAGCGCCACCTCTAACGCGCTCGGAAAATTTCTATCCAACACGTAATCTTCGAGCGTGTTTTCATCGCCGGCGAATTTCCACACCAAAACCGGTGCCGCCGCGTCTTCAATTTCCTCGTAAGATCCGACGTAAGACGCGCAACCGCCGGCGACGAAAATGTCTCGGGATATCCGTTCGTTCATGTGTCGTTCGGCGCGTTGTAACCCGCTCGCGCCGGTTGTATTTTTCGCAAACTTCAAGACCAAATTCTCCGCCTCGCTGGAATTTAATCGTCCTCGATAGACGGTCCCGAACGACCCGTCCCCGATTCTCCCGCCTAAGTTTACGTTCGAACCTCTTTTGCCAAACTTATTCCCAGCCGTGGCTGTTTGTATCGCTCTCGCGACGGTTTCATCGAACGCGTACCCCAAAATCCCCGGCTGCGCGGTTAAATAAAACACGACAAACGCGACGAAAAGAAACTCCTCAAACGGCGTCCCGTTCGTGTATAAAGTCCACCCGTTCACTTTTTCATCCAGAGCTAATTGTTCGACAAAGTCTTTGGCCACGTCCGGTAATGGTAACTGCTCGTATAAAGGCTCTAAAACGACTTCGTATACCGTTTTCCCTATTTTCAACACCGGCTCTGGAACCTCTGGAAATAAACGTTCCAGTTGCTCCAAAGGGTCGACAATTTTTGCACCCTTATACCCGTATAAAGCCTTGATTGTTCTCGTCGTCGTTCTCTTCGTCGTCGTTTTTGCAGAGAAGCGACGAATCCGTCGTCCTCCTAAAACCACGTTCTTCGCGTTCGTGGTTTGATGACGATGACTCTTAAAATTCATATCCCCGATACTGTTCGTTATCCAAAAATCAAAAGTAATCAATCCGTTTCTTTAACGCTATATATATCTCTGTCTCTCCTCTCCAATAAAGCAGTCTGGCACGATGCGTACGAATTCGATGAAAGTGTTATTATGTAAATACTTTACGCCGCGTGTAGTAATACTCAGAGTCACAAACAGAGAGAGAGGAAGAGAGAAAATTTATGAAGTACAGCGAGGGGGGTGGTTTCCCTTGTAAAAAAACGAACAAGAAGGAAAAAAGAGGAGGAAGGAAAAGGTACGCGAGCGCTGAATCTTCTTTTTAAATTACAAGCTGTGTGTGTGTGCGCGCGTGTTTATGACGTGTGCAATACTCCGTCTTCGTATCGCCAACCGGGTGGGAGAGGGCAGTTGTTGTCGAGGAGGTATTGTACACACTCGGAGTGGTTTTTCTTGTTCGCAAATCGTACGGCCTTATTGTTCCACGGCGCTTTGGCGGTTTCGCGTAAGTACTTCAAACAGTCTAAGTGACCTTTCTTTGCCGCATATAGACAAGGCCGTCGGTTATATTTATCATACTTACGCTCGACAAGATATTCAAGTATATGAAGTTGACCACGAGAAGCCGCCCAGGCGGCAGTATCAGAATCCCAAGGCGCTTTGACTTCTTCGCGTAAGTATTTGAGTATCTCGAGATGACCTTCTAAGGCAGCATGTGCACACGCTCCCGTATCGATAGGACACTCATTTGCAACGCAATACTTGACCATTTCCAGATTACCTTGGTATGCGGCCATAATAATCGTATTATGATCCCACTCACACTTTTTCTCCTCTCGCGCCCACTTGAGCAACTCGAGTTTATTCGTTGCAGCAACTTCCAAGCAGAAATATTTTTCCCCATCCATCTTTAGGCCTTCCTTGTCCAACGTACCCCACGGAAAATGCTCCCACGCTACTCCCAAAGTCAATACCGATGACATCTGTCTCACTTTAAACTTCTTTGTCAAATCATCCGTGCGAATGCATCTCTTAATCAACTTTCTCGTCTCCGTATTCACTCCATACAAGAATTTCACATCCGTTAGATTCAATTTCGGAAGAATGTGTGTGAAACTTATATCGTCGTCGTTCATATTCACAATCACATCCCACAAAGAATCTCTCTCCCCCATCCGTCTTTTCTGCCCTCGCGTCTGCACTCCCGACGACGCAGGAGGAGACGAAGAAGCGCCACGCATCGTCGTTTCTCTGCGTCTTTTCTTAAAGTTTTTATGGGGGAAAAACGGCTTCACAAAAAAGAGGCACGAGAGCGCTCTGCGACGTACAACAACAACAACAACAACAAGTAAACAAGCATGGCCGTCGTCGTTGTCCCCACGCGAGAAGCAGCTCGTCGTTTCGTCGTTTTTTCAGCCGAACGACGCGTGGGAGGCAAAGGAAAAGGAGGAAGAAGGAGGAGGAAAAGCAGAAGTCGTTCCAGACTGAATGCGAGGAGAAAAAGCGGCGACGACGATATAGATGATGATGAAGATGATGAGAGTAGTGTTATTCACGAGGACAGGATAAACAGCAGCGACAGCAGTGAGACGTCTATTTCTT
>JGI20158J14315_10002497_pt1 | contig 12728 bp, 6 predicted proteins | sample COG_08_FD_14315 | JGI IMG/M metagenome (IMG submission 14315)
CGTCAGAATCCGAATCGAACTTTGCGTTTGCTATTCTCCTTTCATTCAGAGGTTTACCGAGATGCGTCAACGACATCAAATTTCCGTTATTGATACTGTCGCCATTGTCCTCGTCTTCATCGTCGCCGTTCTCGTTTCCTTCGAGCGAATACGTATTCTTTCGCTTCTTTCTCAGTTGTCCCAATCGCGCTCGCGCCAAGCGTCCGATTGACTTTTCCTCCTGCGTCAAGTTGTTGTCCAACTCTCCGAACCGTAAATCTACGAAAGCATTCGCTTTTCCGCTCAATTTGTGTTCCACTAACAAAGTTCTCTCCCGTCGTTCGAATCCTTCCCTTCTCGCTTTCAAAACGTTCCCGCTTTTTCCTTTGATTTTCCGTCCTAAAATCTCGAATTTTTGCTTTGAACTTTTTCTATCGAAAACGGAAGCGTTGTCTTCGGCTTTTTTGTTGTTTTCCCAATCGCTCGCTCCTGCTCCTCCTCCGCCGGTTTCGAAATGCTTGTACTTCTTCACGCGAGGGTTGGACGGTTTCGACGGTTTCTTCTTCTTTTTCGCCATGGTATTTATTCCGACGAATCAAGCGTCGAAGTAGAAGAAAAGGGTTGTCGTGTGTTTCTCGAGTCTGCCGAATGGAAGGAGTTTCCGAATACACAACCAGGTCGTCCAAATGTGGAAGCGCCGCTCGCTCTTTTGTTGTTGTTGTTGTTGTTTGTGGTAGTACTTCTTACGACGGTGCGGTTTTCTTCTATAATATACACCACGAGGTGGAGGAGGAGGAGGAGAAGAAATAGAAGTAGAAGAAGAAGGAGGAAGTTAAGTGCGCGTGATATTGGCAGAAAGAGAAGCAGCTCTCGCTTTTTTTATGGCGGCTGTATGACTTCACTGCTCCATTTTTTTCCTCGCTCTCCAGAAGAAGAAGAAGAAGAAGAAGAAGAACCAAGCATACAATCACTCGACATTGAGAAACATCGCACGCATTCGTTAACGCAAGCAATGAAGAAGCGCGGAAGAAGTGCAGACGGGCGCGAGAAGAACAAAAACGACGAAGATGAAGAGGCGTTTCCTCGCGGGAATTTCGTCGACGATGAAAGAGACGAAGAACACGAAGAAGAAAACGAGCGATCTCGTCGCGCTTCACGAACGAAGACAACCACCACTGCGACGGAGCGATTCGCGGCTATATCCAAAGATTCGTCTTTGAGTTTGAAAGGTAGAAAAGCTGGAGGTAAAGGAAGTAGCGGTAAATACATCGAAGCTTTGAAGTGGAAGACGTTACGCAGAGGCGTCAAGTTGCTCGGAATTGTTTCTCACGTATCGAATAAAGGATTAATCGTCTCATTACAGAACGGATTGAAAGGAACGGTGTCGAAATCAGAAGCCTCGGATGCTTTTTATATTACTAACAAGGATAGAGTCAAGAGAAAAAGTAAGAAGAAGCCGTCTTCGTATTCCTCGTCTGAAGAGGAATTCAGTAGTAGCAGCAGCAGCAGCAGCGAGGAAAGTAGCGGAGAGGAAGAGGAAGAGGAAGATGGAGGCAAAAAAGCAAAGATTGGTTTGGAGTCTCTATTTCACGTCGGGCAAATCGTGCGATGCGCGGTTGTAAACCTCGACGAGGGGAAAACCGGTGGGAAACGGATTGAGTTGACTCTGCGTCTCTCGCAAGTGTGCGCGGGATTGGATAAAGAGTGCTTAACTGAAGGCGCGGCGATACCAGCAGTAGTCACTTCCGTGGAAGATCACGGATACATCGTCGAATTCGGTATTGATGGTTCTACCGGTTTTTTGTCGCGCGATAGCGCAGGGGATGAGCACGATTCGCTTCTCACCGGTCAGCTCATAGAAGTTGTCATCGCGTTGACGCCAAAAGCGAAAAAGGATATCAATAACAACAAGAAGAAGAACGGAAGAGGGAGTAAACTTGGCGAGAGTAACGTGTATAAAGTCAGCGCAGACACGAAACGGTGCTCAAGCGCAATTGCGCTCGAAAATAAATCGACGTTGATATCTACAATTCTTCCCGGGATGTTGGTAAAAGCGCGCGTGAAGTCTGTTCTCGAAGATGGCATTTCTGTCTCGTTTATGACGTATTTTTCGGGAACAATTGACTGCTTTCACATCGCAGCCGAAGATACGACATCGTTTAAAGAAGGACAGAAGTTACGTTCGCGCGTGATTTTTGTAGATGCTCAAAATAAACGCGTCGGTTTATCTCTTCAACCGCACTTGCTTGAGGCACGCTCGCCGGCAAGCATTCTTCCATCGACCGGGTCAATCTTCGAAAACGCCATGATAAACCGAGTAGATCCAAATGTCGGAGTATCGCTTCAAATCAGCCAAGGTGGAAAGACTAGAAGCGTCGCTGGATACGCGCACGTTTCGCATCTTTCCGACGATCACGTAGAAAAAATAGAAAAGAAGTACAAAGTAGGAAAACAAGTCAAAGTTCGAGTGATTGGACATCGATTGTTAGACGCCGTCGCCAACGTCAGTTTAAAGAGATCTGTTTTGGAGCAACCCTTCTTCAGTCTGGAAGAGCTAGTTCCTGGGATGATTGTCAAGGGTGAAGTTTTAGCGACGGAACATTTTGGAGCCATCGTAAAACTTGCCGAAGGTGTCAAAGCTCTTTGTCCACCGATTCATGTGTCCGATATCGTCGGACGAACGACGTCATCTAAAGTTAGTCCTGGCGCAATCTTGAAGTTTCGAGTCATCAGCGTGGACCGATCCAGACACAGAGCTATCGTTACTCATAAGCGTGCGTTGATAAAGTCGGAATTACCGGTGTTGAAAACGATCGAGGATGCGATTCCTGGACGAACGACGCACGGCATAATTTCAGGCGTTGTCGATTACGGCGTTTTCGTCACACTATATGGAAACTTGAAGGGATTAGCAGGATCGCAAGATCTCGGGTTGGCTGAAGGTCAGAGTATTGCAGACGCCTATGCGGTTGGTCAAGTTATTCGAACGACAATCGTTTCTGCGGATCGAGGAGAAAACAAACTGAGACTTTCGCTAGGCGGCGGCGGCGGCAACGAAGACGACAATGCTGCCGAAGGAGCGGAAGCAACGGTTGGTGCTGCTGCTGCTGCTGCTGCTGCTATCTCTTTGTCGACGGACGCAGTACCAATCGGTAAAGTTTTTGCATCTGCGACTATCACTAAAATAGTCCAAGGCTCGAGCATTATTGAGGTGACTTCGAGTACAGAAGAGGGATCGTTTCAAGGACTCGTCGCGTTTCAGCACCTATCCGATAACCCCGTCACGGCTCTGAGCATGGCATCAACTTTAAAAGTCGGGGAAGTTTTACCTGGAGCTTTCGTGGTTATCGAAAGAAAGCCAAAAAGAGTTGTCATGAGTCGGAAACTTTCGATTATAGAGGCGGTAACAAGTTCAAGTCTACCCGATAGAGCAGATAAGGTAAAGGCTGGAAAGATATATCCAGGGTACGTCGCCTCAACATCATCGACGGGCGTATTCGTGCGATTTTTAGGTTCTCTCACCGGGTTAGCGCCTCCCTCGCAAATACCTGACGGATGTAACGCCACAGATTCGTTCTTTGTCGGTCAAACTGTACAAGCTATGGTCCTTTCGGTGGATGTTGAATGCGTTCCGCCGCGGCTTTCGCTTTCACTTCGGTTGCAAACAACCGCGCAACCTTTATCAGATGCGCCTTTGATTCGCTCATTCTTTGCGGACCTCGAGTTCTTAGATTTCAAAGTTGCTCAAGATCCCAAGGAGGCAGAGACTTTGTTATCTGAAAAAACAGTACGCATGTTTGAACCTGGATGTGATATCGAAGGCTCGATCAACGAAACGAAGGATTACGGCGTTTTGATCGATATCGATGAAGATGAGAATGCAGTTGGGTTGGTTTCTCCGCATCAAGTGCCGGAAAGCGTAGAAATAGAAGAATTTACCCCCGAGACTCGTTTATCTGGAAGAGTGTTAGACGTTTCTAGACGCGAAGGTGTTATTGATATCGGTAAAGTGAGCGTGGTGACCGAGAAGAATTTATCGAAGAAAAAGAAGAAGAAAGTAAAATCCGCCTCCGCAGCGCTGAAGAAATTGAAAGTAGGTGAGGCAACAGAAGCTATCGTAGAGCTTATTAAAGCTCAGTATGTCATTTTATCTCTTCCAAAGTATTCTGACGCTATTGGATATGCTCCCGTTCACTACTGTAACGTGCGTTTAAACGACGCTTCAGAACGGTTTGAGGTCAATCAGAGAGTGAATGTGGTAATTGCGCAGGTTCCTTCCGCATCTTCTCCTGACGATGTTAAAGGTGACGAGTTCTACAGCAACCGACTTTTACTCACCGTCCCGTACGTGGACACTAATAAATCGAATAGCGGTCCAAAGGTTGGGACTAAATTCCAAGGTGTCGTTTCGGAACTTCAGCCACTCCAAGCGCTTGTTTCGCTTCCAAACAGTAAAAAAGGACGCATTCACATCACCGAGACTGGCGCTTTCGCGAAATCGAAGTTTCCGCTGGAAGAATTATCGCTCGGTTTGACTGTGAACGTTGCTGTTCTTGGCATGGCAGGTGATCGAGGTGGGCTACTAGATCTCACTCTCAGGAGCAGCGCAGACGAAGACAAAGACGACGAAAATGTGAACAAGAATGCAAAGAATGGTAATGACGACTTTGATGCAACAGCATCATTGAAAAGACCAACTCTACAAACGCTCGAAGTGGGTCAATCAATCCATGCGTACGTCATTTCGGTATTGCCAGACGGTGTTAAAGTGTGCATTCGACCGGAAATAACGGCTTTTGTTCCTCTGATTGAGACTGCGAGCTCGATCAAAGAGCTTAAAAAACCACTCGAGAAGAGATTTTCAAAGGGAGAAAAGATTAAAGCAACAATCGTCAACGTCAACGTTTCTAAGAAGCACGTCGACGTTTCTTTCCGGGATCAAAACTCTGTCAGCGTCGGCGCAAAAGTCTTTGGTATCATTTCGCGATTTAATAAAGGTACTTCTATGATGGTGAGGCTTGGCGCACACGTCACGGGACGGGTTTTCTTAACCGACGTATCCGACGAGTTTCAAGAAAAGCCATTTTCCGAAATGAAGGTTGGCAATGTCGTAGAAGTTCGCGTGGTTTCGATGAAATCGAGCGGAGAAGTCGATCTTTCAATGCGACCGTCTTTGTTGAGTAAATCTGGAGAAAAGAAAAAGAAGGTGGCGAATCCCGAGATTAACGACGCCAAGAACCTTGAAGTAGGGAAGGAAGTTTCTGGATACGTCAAATCTGTCGGCAAATCTGGATGCTTCGTTGCGCTTTCGCGTAATGTGGACGCGCTGATAAAGCTCACCAACCTCGCGGATGGCTTCGTCGTAAAACCATCGGTTGAATTCCCAACTGGACGATTGATTCGCGGACGCATCTTGTCCGCCGATGCGAAAACAAATCGAGTCGAGATGTCGCTGCGCGCTTCACAATCCGATTCTAAAACGCCAAACAAAGAAGCAGTCGCATCGTTGAAAGTTGGTGATGTGGTCATGGGAACTGTACGTAGCGTGCAATCTTACGGCGTATTTGTCACTTTAGACGAGTCTGGTATCTCTGGTTTATGTCACATTTCAATGTTTGCGGATATGCATGTGAAGGATGATTTGGCCAACCATGTCCGAGCCGGAGAAAGAGTTCGCGCCAAAATTATGAAAGTAGATTACGAGACGAGTAAAGTTTCTCTTGGCATCAAAGCTTCTGTTTTTGGAGACGACGATGACGACATTGATAACGGTGCACAACGCGAGGGTGATTCAGAAGACGAAGATGAAATGCACGATGATCTTTTACTTTCTGACGACGATGACGAAGACACTACTAATAATAAAGCTGCTAAAATGGACTTGGACGAGCCAGAAGAGGAGGTTGAGAATTTATCCGAGAAAGAGGAAGGCAGGGCAGAAGAATCTGAAAGCGACGAGGAGAACAATGAGGATGATGACGACGACGAAGACGAAGACGATGACGATGACGATGATGGCGAAGACAACGAAGACGAAAATGACGACAACAACACCGCGACTGAGAAGGAAGAAGATGTTGATTTCGCCTGGGACGAGGAGGAGAAGGAACAAAAACAAAAACTCAACGCGATGAAACGAAGTCGAGAGGAATCCACTCATCTCGAGGAGGGAGAAAATGCCAATAAACTTTCGAAACGCGCGAAGCGTCGCAAAGCTCGTGAGGTTGAGATGGAAATCTTGAGACAAGAGCAACAGTTGCGCGACGAAGGTCGTCTTCCCGAAAGTGCGTCCGAGTACGAAAAGTTGATCTTAGCGTCACCGCTTTCCTCCTTTCTTTGGATTCAATACGTCGCGTTCCAAGTGAGCGTCGGTGCGTACGAGGACGCGCGAGCAGTCGCTGAACGCGCATTAGAGGCAATTCCGGCGCAAGAAGAAGACGAGCGAATGAACATTTGGATCGCTTATTTGAATTTAGAGAACTCGCACGGGTTGCCGAATCCAAAAGAGGCTGTCTCGAGACTATTCAAGCGCGCCGTGAATTTAGCCGATCCAAAGAAACTGTACCTCGTCTTGGTAGACATGTACACGCGCGCGGAACAAATAGAAATTCTTGAAGAAACGCTTAAATTGATCGTGAAGAAGTTTCGCTCGAGTTGTAAAGTATGGCTGACGTACATTCGTCACGTTACGCTCAAAGGCGATGCGGAAGGTTCTAGAAAACTGCTCGACCGCGCGACGACTTCTTTACCAAAACGCAAACACATCAAACTTTTAGTCAAAGTTGCTTTGTTGGAGATGAAAGAAGGAGACCCCGAGCGCGGACGCACAATGTTCGAAGGTATTCTGCGCAATTATCCGAAGAGAACGGACATTTGGTCCGTATATATCGATCAAGAGATTAAGCAAAACATCCCGGAAAGGATTCGAGCTTTGTTTGAACGCGCCACGCACTTGGAGCTGAACGCGCGAAGCATGAAATTTTTGTTCAAGAGGTACTTAGAGTACGAGAGGTCTCATGGGAACACGGAACGAATGACGTACGTGAAGGCGAGAGCGATGGAGTACGTCGAGAGGACGCTGAATAATAATAACGATGAATAAGAAGAAAAGAATGCTCTCACTACCTCCATACCACGGTACCAGCAAACCTTACGCTCGTTTTTTTGTGCTTGGCAAGTCATAGTTGAGTTGTAATAAAACTCGTTGTGCTTGGAAATTTGCTTCATTTCCTGCTCTCTCTCTCTCTCTTCCGTCTCCCTCTCCTTTTCTAATTTGCATGTTCTGCGTCGAAGCGTCGCTCATTGCGACGACAACGACAACGAATCGGTGCAAAATGCCTTCATCGCTCCTTCGTTCGCTACGTCGCGGATATCGCGTCGGTGGTTGTTTCAGTGGAAGAGGAGAAAACGTTCATAGTGTTGTACCTAAAAATTCTGCAACGTCGGCGCTTTTGCTTCTTCTCGACTCAAATTGTCGAGGACAACAAAAAAGGTGTATGAACCGAAGAACGACGATAGCTGCGGCGTCATCGACGCTCGACGCCGACCGTGAAGGCAAAGAAGGAGACGAAGTTCAACGCGGTAAGCAGCCGTCTGTTGGCCGTCCTCGGGAGAATAAAAATAATAGCACTAACAACAACAACAACAACAACAACAACAACACCGAGAGCGTGTTTGGGACCGTCGTGACTGCGCAAGCCAACTACTTCCGAGTCGTCGTGAACCGACGACAGATTCCTTCGAAAGAGTTGAACCGCGTGCGCGAACAGTTCGACGCCGCGCGAAAAAGAGCCGAGGAGGCGAAAGCGATGCACGACGTGGAACTTTTGGGCGAGAAACTCCGGAAAATTATCGATATCAACGAAGAAGAAGGAGGAGGAGGAGAAGAAGAAGAAGAAGAAGGAAAAGAAGACAACGTCGAGTTGTTGTGTAACTGTCGAGCGCTTTTGAAAAAGATGAAGCAAAAAGTTTTAGTCGGCGATATCGTCACTTTAGACGCTGAAAAATCTGGGATCGATTGGGTGCAAGGTTCTGGAACGATTTACGACATCAAGAAGAGGAAGAACGAAGGCGGAAACAACTTAGCGATCGCGAACGTCGACGTGACGCTGTTGACGTTTTCGTTGTCGCAGCCGCCGTTGGAAGAGAAGCAGTTGACGCGTTTTTTAGTCGCGTTTGAATACGCGCGCGTGCCGTTTCATTTGGTATTCAACAAGAAAGATTTGATAGAGGAAGAGAGAGTAGAAGAATGGCGAGAGAAGATGCGAAGGTGGGGATACGATCCGAAGTTTGTCTCCGTCGCGACTGGGGATGGTATCGATGAGATCGTGAAAGTTATAGGAAGCGGGAAGACCGTCGCCTTGGCTGGACCTTCGGGGGTTGGGAAATCGAGTTTGATAAATCGCCTTCGCGCGACGAGCGCTTTGGAATCGGCGCTTTCAGTCGAAAAGAGACAACAAAACGATTACGATGAAGATAGAAATAGGAAGGATTCATCCGAAGAAGGCGAGGAGGGGAAGATTACTTTTGTGACGGATTTGGACGTAGAAGGCGGCGGCGGCGGGAAACTAAAGAAAGGCTCGAGATCGGTGGAAAACGAAAAAGCGCGAGAGATTTTAGAATCGGCAGATTTGCAATCGGTGAAACAAGTATCGGCTCGAAGTGGGAGAGGAAAACACACGACTCGACACGTTAGTTTACTTCGCATGAAAGGTGGTAATTTACTCGCCGATACGCCCGGGTTTGGGTATCCGTCTTTAGAGAGTATGGTTGTTAAAGATGTGGCGCTCTGCTTCCCGGAGATTCGAGACGCGATTCAGCGAGCCAAGGAAGAGCGAGATGCACGATGCGCGTTTACCGATTGTACGCACGTCCACGAGCCAGGATGTGTAGTTGGTGATTCAAATTGGACTCAAGAACGATTAGATTTATACATGGAGTTGTTAGAAGAAGTGAAGAAACTTGCGGTAAAAGAGAAAGAGGCGGCGTATAAAAGAGAGACGCACGTGCGAATGAAACAAGCTGCCGGAGGGGCAGATAGAGTAGAGGCAAAACTAGAAACAAAAAGCCATCGAAGGATAAACAGAAGGACCCATCGCATGGCCACGCGAGACGAGCTTTTAATGAACGAGGAGGAGGAAGAGGAAATAGACGAGGAATTAAACGAGAAATGAAACGAGGAATAAAAAAATTTCTTTATTCGCGCGGGGCCATCAACGATCAAAGGAAGAGTTGTCACGTTTTATTTTTCAATATAACACAATGAAAGGCTAAACTTCTCAATACCTGTGCTTGATGTCAGGAAAGATAGTATTATTCGATTTACCGCGCCGGTAAATGCAAATTTTGAATATGGTGTATAATATTATGCGTTGTTGTTATCGCGAAGACCAGAAGCCTGACTTTTTCTCCTCCTCTTCCTTGCTGCTAGTGTCGTTGTTTGTGGTGGTGGTGGTGGTCGTCGTCGTATCGACGTCGTACGAGCGTCCGTCCCCGATCGCTCGGGCCAGTTGCATCTGCGCCGATGCCAACTCTTCTCTCGCGATTAATAACTCTTCCAACGCGGACTTTGTCATTTGTTGTTGCTTCGATAACTCCTTCGCGTACAAAACCTTCTCCTTTTGCGTCTCGATCAACTTGGCGGCCAACAACGTTTGGTTCGTTCTCGTCAACTGCGTCGGGCCTCCGTTGAAGCAGTCCTCGACTAAATACGTCGCGTTTTTCGGTAAATCGTTCGCTTCTGGCAACACGAGCAAGTTGTTCGCCCCTTCTTGCCACCTCGTCCCAAATATCGAACGCACAAGATATTTGTAGAAAAAAATTCCACCCGGTTGCAAATCCACCTCGCAACTCCAATGTCCGCCTTCTTTGTAGTGCATTGGGATTGCTTTCGCTTCGTCCCAAGCGCCTAACTTCTTGTGAGAACCTAACACGAACAAATTCTCACCCCATTTCGTATCGTATTGAACGCTAAAGTTCACCGGGGTCGATTTTGTTCGAGAACCAATCATATCCAACGCGTCTTTGGAGTACGGGTCGACTTTTAAAATGCTCTGATCGATGGAAATGACGTTGTTATTCACGCTCGAGGAGGACGTTAACTTTTGATCAGCCGCGGAAATAGACTTCAACGCGTTCATTTTCCCTTCCGAGGAGACCATTTTCATGAATTGATCTTTATTGTCATCGTAGTCTTGCGTCGAAGCGTTGATTTTCAAATCTCCTCTCCTCGTTCTTCTCGACGGAAAGGTGGATTGATTTGAACGAGGAGGACGACTGGGAGCCACAGAAATTTTGTTCGAAGAAGGAGAAAACGTCCGCGTTCTCGTCGTCGTCGTCGTCGTTCTCGTCGTCGTCGTTTTCATGAGGACAGAAGAAGATGAAGAGCACGCAATGTGTCGAGGACAGGTGGTCATTTTGATTTTCTCGCGTGCGGAGTGCGCGTGTTTTTGGAGAGGGACGAACGAACGAGAGGCCTAGAGAAGACCGCTGATGGATTTTTTCGTCTCTCAATCTTCAAAACTCTTCTGTCTTTTCAAAATTTTGGCGGGAAAAAAAAATTGCTTTTCACAGGCAGGTGACAAGGAAACAAACGAGAGAAACATGACGAGGACAACAACGAGGAAACCAAACGGCGGCGGCGATACTGTGAAATATTCAATCATCGTTCCGACGTACAACGAACAGCTAAACATCGCCATGCTTCTCGCCCTCATCGTCGAAGCGATGGAGGAGGGAACAAAAAGGAAGGAAGGAAGAAAAATATCCCCGTCGTCGTCAACTCCGTCGTACGAAGTCATCGTCGTGGATGACAACTCGCAAGACCAAACGCAACAAACCATTCAAAAGTTACAAAAGATTGAAAAATATCGGGACGTTTTGCGTCTGAAACCGAGGAAAGGGAAATTAGGTTTAGGATCGGCATATATTCACGGTTTACAGTTTGCGAGAGGTGAGTTTGTGATTCTCATGGATGCGGATTTGTCGCACAATCCGAAAGCGATTCCTGAATTTATACGAAAACAAGAGGAGGGAGACTACGACGTCGTCACCGGGACGAGATATTTAGCGTCGTCGTCGTCGTCATTATCAATATCATCTAGAATAACGAATAGCAGTAGCAGTACTAAATCAAGTCGTAAAAGCAAAATCAAAGAGCAGGAGTGCGGAGTGTACGGTTGGGATACGAGGAGAAAGTTGACTTCCCGAGTCGCAAACTATTTAGCGCACGTGTTGTTGAACCCGGGCGTGTCCGATTTGACTGGATCTTTCCGATTGTACCGGAAAACGACTTTTCAGGCGCTTGTGAGCTCGATGCAGTCCGTGGGGTACGTTTTCCAGATGGAAATTATAGTTCGAGCGAAAAGAGGAGGCTTTAAAGTTGCCGAAGTCCCGATTTCTTTCGTGGACAGAGTGTACGGAAGTTCCAAGTTAGGCGCGAGCGAAATCATAGGATACCTCAAAGGATTAGTCAGTTTGTTTATGAGAGTTTAGTTTAAAATGTCGCCGCTAACACAGCGCTATTAACACTTTTCAAATAAATAGTGGCTGACGAACCATTCGTTCCCGTCTGAATAGTTGAACAACTCCGAACACGACAGGAAAAACAGTCTCCAATACACGTACCATTTCGTCGTTAGATCTTTACCGTACGTTTGAGCGATAATTGGTTCGACTGCTTTTCTGTTCGTATCAAATTTTCTCAACCAGTCCTCGCACGTCTTACTGTAGTGCTTACCGTTTACTCGCCACTGCGTTTTCAAATGCAACTTATTCGTCGTGAAATACGCAAACATGCGTTCGCTCGGCATCGTTCCGCCGGAAAAGAAATATTTACTCATCCAATCCGACTCGTTCTCGGCGATAAAGTGGAACGGATACGTTTTGTGCGCGAAAATGTGTAAAAACATCTTCGCTTCTCCGCCGGATTTCAGCCACTGTTCGCATCGACCAAACAACACCTCGTAATTCTTCATGTGCTCAAAACATTCTATGGATACGATTCTATCGTACGAATTTTTCCCTAAAGGTGGCTTGAAAACGTTCAAATCTTGCGTAATGATTTGCAAGTTTGTAATGTTTCTCTCTCGAGCGCGCAAGTCGATGAACTCTTTCTGCGTCTTACTATTTGACACGGCGGTTATTCGCGAGTTTGGATATTTTTCCGCCAAGAAGAGCGATAAAGAACCCCATCCGCAACCTAACTCTAAAACCTCCTGACCGTCTTTAAACTCGCCCCGTTCGCAATAAAGCTCCATCATCTTCACCTCGGCTTCGTTTAAAGTCCTCCTCGACGTCGACGACAACTCGTACAAACAGCAACTATATTTGAGCTTTGAGCCGAGACAGTGCAAATACAACTCCGTCGGGACTTCGTAGTGTTGCTCGTTCGCTAAATTCGTCTCTACCGCCACGGCTTTGGTTTTTAATCCTCGGATGAAATCCATTTCATACTGCAACTCATCTTCGTTCGATTTAAAGCGTCCTAAACATTTCGTTCGCAAGTTGTACCGAATGCCGGCCCGAAGAATGAAATCGGGAACCAAATTCTTCTCGACCAAGTATTCGAGAAAGATGCGATAGAAGATTTGAAACAGAGCGAGACGGAGCGATTGAAGGACGGAGATGGTGGCGCTTTTTTTCGTCCCCGTTGTTGTTGTTGTTGTTGTTGTTGTTGTTGTTGTTGTTGCCATCGCAGAGAGAAAGAGAGAGAGTGTGTGTGAGAAAGAGAAACAAGTGCGGGGAATATT
>JGI20158J14315_10002499_pt1 | contig 12724 bp, 12 predicted proteins | sample COG_08_FD_14315 | JGI IMG/M metagenome (IMG submission 14315)
ATTGCAAAAACTTTAGCAGTCTATTCAGCTTTTACAGAAGGACTACAGTTGTTTAGTAGCTTTGCAATCTTGTTAAACTTTCCAAGGTTTGGTAAGATGAAAGGTATGGGACAGATAGTTACTTACTCTATACGTGATGAGTCTATGCACGTTGAAGCGATGACTAAGTTGTTCAGAGAGTTTATCCAAGAGAACATAGATATATGGACAGATGATTTTAAAGCAGAACTCTACGAGATTTGTAGACAGATGGTAACACTAGAAGATAAGTTCTTAGACCTAGTGTTTGATATGGGAGACCTTGAAGGACTTACCAAGAAAGATATGTATGCTTACAATAGATACATAGCTGATAGAAGATTGCTACAACTTGGTCTTAAAACAAACTATGACCAACGTGAAAATCCTCTAGGTTGGTTGGATGAAGTGATGGGTGTTGAACATCAGAACTTCTTTGAAGGTCGTGCAACTTCTTATATGAAGGCAGGACTAAGAGGTAGACAGGATAAAATAAGTTTTGCAAGGATTGGTAATGAGCAGAACTAAACGCACAGAAGCAAAGCTTATAAGCTATACTTTGTTTTATGACTTAACGGGTAAGCTGGTCACCGAAAGAACCAGCACAGATATAAAAGATTTAGAAAAGTTTTTTACGCCTGAAGAATATAATACTTTAAAAACTATTATAAGAGAAGCAACTACTAAGCTTGATAAAATTCACAATGAGATTGAAGCTCATTTAAATGGTAGACTAATGAAGTAAATCTCTAATCTTTTCTTACATCTTTCTTACCATCAGCCCGAGCTATTCTAGCAACGTCTGGTGGTAACTTTAATACAGTACGAACTAGTGTGTCGATACGTATCATATCATTATCCATCTGCCTGATTCTATCAATCAAGGAAACGATCATAGTATGTTGAGTATCTAATTTTTTATGGATGTCTGCAATTAAACTTTTAAAGAGTGTCCATACTAAATAACCTAGACCAATTGCAGCAGCAGCCGGTATGCCTATGGTTTCTATGGCACTGATAAACTCTTTCACTACTCATCTTTATCCGGAGTATTAGAAGCACCAAAGTAAAAACTTATTACAGCACTTGCCAATCCTCCTAAATATCCTAATACTAAAGACACGATAGTATCTGAAGTACTATCTGGTGGTTGTATAGTTACTAAAAATATGTAACTAAAAAATCCTGTTAAAGTAATAGTTCCTAATATTCTCGGTGTCCAATCTTTACTAAACTTTTTTCTAGCATCTTGTTTATCATCTACTTCTAATTCAAATACGTCAACCTCTAATTCTTTCATCTGAACTTTAAAATCTTGTTCAGCTATTTTAAGCTCAACCATTTGTTCAGATGTTAGGTTGTTCATCGCTTGTTCAATAGACTTAGGATTATTTTCCACCCCTAAAATAGAACTTAAGATTTGACCAGCTTGTCCACCAATAGGACCACCAATAGCTGCCCCTAAAGTTGGAGCAAGTGTACCTAATATACTTTTTAATTTTTTCATTTCAGTCTCCTAGTGTCAATGTTGATTCAAGTAAATCGTTTACAGAGTCTATTAAATATTCAGGTATGTCTTTACCTAGTATGTCATCTTCACTGTAAGCAATCATATAAGATTCTAATAAATCTTCATACAAAGGTCTAAAGTCTTCTCTTTGAACCCAAGCTTCATTACATCTTGTACGAGCTTTACAGTCTATCCTGTAAGCTTTATCTAATTGTTTCTCTGTGTATAATAACATTATTGATCTAATACAATTTGTTGTAGCTCAATACTACGTCTACCCACTTGATTAAACCAACGACTGTCCTGCATTTCTGCAGCCATCTTATCCCAGTCGTGTTCTCTACAAGCTTTCAACATGTTACGAAACTTTGAAAGTCTTGTACCACCTAAGTTAAAACACATATTGACTAACACGTGCTGTATCTTTTCAGGTAATTTATAAAATTTTTCTTTATCGCCAAACACATGTATAGCTTCTGCATAGTGTCTATCAAAATCTATGGTGTAGTATCTATCTACAACCTCTTGAGACACAGGTGTACCAACTTCCCAATCATATTCAGGGTCATGGGGTTGACATAGATGACCAACTCCTAGAGTCTTATAGCCTAAACTATCCGTATAAATCTCTAGGACTTCGCCTTCGTGTCGTTTTATTTCAGCTTTGCAGAGTTCTATGTTCACTTTCTTTTTCTTTTTCTTTGTTTAAGTTTTTCTTTAATAGAACCACCCTTGTATGCAAAGAGTCGTTCTTCTTCGTCTTGTAAAACAACACCAGCCTGTACATCATACGGGACACCTGTCATTCTATCAATTCTTTCATCAGGTTCGTCAATAACATTAGGTACGTTTAAAACTATACCACCTTTAGAAAAAGTAGCGTAAGGATTTTTTGGTGGTTTTTCTTTAGCACTTCCTCTAGCTATTCTTCTAAGTTCTTTTCTAGTTCCATCTCCTAAAATAATATCATAAGATGAATAACCCGGTAAATTAGTTGCTACTACTTCAGCCAGTCCTTTCCTATATAAAATAGCATCAAGAACATCTTGAGGTGCTGGACCTGCAAAAGTTTTTAATATAGCAGTTACATCTCCTACATTTCTAGAAGCTTCTTGATTATATCTATAACCATAATCAATTGGACCTAAACCTCCCCAACGTCTAACAGCTTCAAGAAGTATATCACCATCATCTTTCATTCTTCCAGTTTCTTGATCAATAATACTATTACCGTTACTTCTAATTAAATTACCTACATGAGCAACACCTGTCATTAATAAAACAGTTGGGGCAACTTTCATCATACCTACAGACATTTTGCTTTTATTAGATTCGTTTGCAAATCTTTTTAGAATTGTATTATTGAAAACTGTTGGATACCCAGCAAACTGTACTAACAACTGAGCAGCAGGAGTAGAGAACCATAAAGGTCTATTAGCTTCTGCAGTGCTTGGGTTTAAAATAATTTCTTTGGTAAATCTATTAGCTCCTTTAGTTATATCTTGTTGATAAAACACATCTTTATTTGCAGCAGCTTCATCAAACTTACCGTTTTTAGAATATTTTTTATGCCAAGCTATGGCTTGATTTTCATAGATTCCTAAGTCATTAAGTTGTTGAGTTAAGTATTCTTTATTTTTTTTACTTAAATTTCCTTCAGCTAAAAGTCTAGCATTTTTTTTAATTAATCTTTTTCCTGTAGTAAACGAAGCTAATTGAACTGCTTTAGTCCACTGTGTTAATAAATTAGTTTTAAAAAATCCTTGCTGTAAAGCTTTACCAAAACTACTTTGAACACCTTCACCCATTAAACCTTCAAGTCTTTCAAGAACAGCTTGTTCTAAAGCTAAACCAGTTTTGTAAAGTTCTTCCCAAGTTTCATTATCTAAATCTTTTAAACCTTTTGAAACTCTTACCATTTTGCCAGTTTTTTTATCTAAAACTTTTTTACTACCACCTATTCTTTGACTAAACTTAAGAGTTCTATCGATAATATTACTACCTTCCATTCTTAAAGCTTGTGCCATAGCTGATCCAACTTGCCCTGCTTCTCCCGGACCAGTTCTGCTTAATAAAATTAATGGTTCAGTTACACTAGATAAAGTAGCTAACGGTAAATGAGCTAATTGCTGACTAATTTTTCCAAAGTCTGATAAAAATCTACCGGCTTTTGTGTTTTTTAATACAGAACCAACATCAGTTTCAAAACCACCAACTCGTTTAATCATATTAAATGCTTTTTCTCCAATTTTATTTGCTTCAGCAGTTGTAAAGTTTCCCGAATCTATTAATTCATTAATAAGCGGTTGGATTTTTTTATCAAAAATTTCATTACGTGTTTTTCCAAAATATCTAGCTCTAGAAGTTGTTCTAGAAATATTTGTAAAATAAGTTTCTAAAAGTGTTTGTACATCTGTTTCTAAAACTTCAGCAATTTCGTTATCTTTTAAATTAGTAAATCTTCTAGGCTGTAAGTACCCATTAGCTTGAGCACTTTTCATTCCACTAAGTCTTAACTCCATAGGTGTCCATCGGTTATCTAACATATCTTGAACAATCTTACTAGCTTTTAATTTTTTTGCTAACATTAATTGTTCAGGAGTAGCATCAGCAACCTCTCCACTTTCAACACCTGCTTTTCTAATAAAGTTAATTCCAACTTCTTTTCCTTCAATAGTTTTTTCAAAAAAAATAGTTTCGTCTTTTCCTAAACTATTTTCTTCTATTCCTCTAACGGTAGATTCTTTAGGTTGTTTTGTTTTTGGATCAATTTCATAAAATGTTTTAAATTCTTTTTCATTAATAGGATCAGCGTGTCCTGATTCAACTAATTTTGCTTCAAATCTTGCTCTTTTTTCAGGATCACTTAACTTAGCATAGTTAAACATTCTAGGTAAATAATTTTTAACTTTAGTTGTACCAGCTTTAAATATACCAGCAGCTTGTCCATCAATAAAAGCTTTGTCAAGTTGTCTTCTTGCTCCTACATAAGCAGTTAAAACGTCTGCATCAAGAGCATCTATTTCTCCATACTTAGTATTACCTTTTAATTCTTTACCTTTAGATGTAAAAGGTTTATATATATCATTACCATCAGCATCAACCCCTACTTTTTGAATTGTAATATCAGGGTCTCTTAAAAGAAAAGCTAACTCATCATTTTGTTGGCTTAATATTTTTGCTCTCCAACCAACTCGATATAAAACATTAAAAGCTTTTAATAATCCAAATTGTAACTCTCCATTTCTTCTAGTAAAATCTTCACCAAAAGTTTCGGTAGTTATAATATTTTTACCATCTTGATCTTTAACAAGTAATTCAATTTCAGTAACACCTTCTTGTCCTTTTTTAAAAGTTGTTTTATAATCATATCTAATAGATGCTAATAAATTTTCTAAACTTGGAGCATCTTTTAAATACTGAACAAAACGAGTAACAGGTTTACCTATAGTATTTGCTAATACAACATTAATATGATCTATATCTGTAACTTCTTTGAATTTTTTTCCAGCTCTAGTAATAATATTATCGTTAGCAATAACAGCTTCATCAATTTCAGAAGTTTCATTAATGTCTGCTCTAGCAGCTTTAGCTTCAGACGGGTCAATTGAGTCTTCAATAACATCTTCGTTACTAAATTTATACTCTTTTTCTTTTAAAACTTCAGGCATGTTTTCATTAGTTTCAGGAGCTTTTTTAAACTTCATAGTTCCAGCCCTAACACCACCAACTAAAGCCCCACCAATAACTCCACCTAAAGCTGTAGAAGCTCCTATGCTTCCTAAGTCTAAATCATCATTAATACCTAAATTAATATCAATATCTTGTAAAAAGTAATTATGAAGACCTGCCCAAGCCATACCTTCTACTGCTCCTACTTTAGCACTAGAAGTTACACCTAATTTAAATGCTTCTTTTTTAACTGCTCCTTTAATTGTTTTATCTTGTAATTGTGCTTGAGTAAACTTTTTAACTCCTTGTTTTGCTGCAACATTTAAAGCTGCATTTGCAGTTAAACTTTGACCTCCAGAAGGAATAGCAAAAATAGCACTAATAAGATTTAAAGGATCAGCTACAATATCAATACCAATATCTTTAAAAGCTCCAAACCATTCTTTAAAACCTTCTAAATCAGTATTATCAAACTGATCTCTTAGATAAGTATAATCTTCTTTTTGTTCTTCTGTCCAATTACCTGATTGAAAAGAACGAGTAACAGCAGAACTTAAACTATAATCAGAATCTCTTAAGTATTCAAAAATATTATCGTTACTACCAATACCTTCTAAAAATCTTAAAGCTCTTTTAGAAAATTCATCATCTTGAGCTAATTCAGTTAAGTTTTTCTTTTTAGTAGGAGAAGAGTCATGTATATTTCTCCAATGACCTCTATCAGCATAAGGATTAGTAATTAATTGTTTGTATCCTTCAGCATCTTCCGTATTATCAATTTCAGGAATTGAACCCACAGCTATAGGATCAGGTTCAAAATTATCTTGCTGATCTTTAATGCGTAGTTGTTCTATTAAATTATCTAGTTGGTTTGTCATAAAAGTTTTACCTATATCTTCTAGGTATGTTTTCGTATGATTTTTTTATTTCTTGTTGTAATTGTTGTTGAGCAAAGTTTATTAACTCAGGACTTTCTAATAATTCTTGTAATGTGTAGTCAAAAGGATTTTGAACACTATTAAATAAACTAACTAATTTTTTATTCTTAGCAATTTCATTAGTATTTTCTTTTTGAATATGTAATACTTCAGTTAAAAAAGCTTCTTTTTTTATTTTAGGTGAAAACTTTTCCCAATTCTCATCAGTCCTATATTTTGGATTTGTTTTAGTTGGTCTAACTATTCCTTCGCCTAGTAATAATGGAACTCTACCTACATATCTATCATATACTAAATCAGGAACAGCTCCTGCTGGTTGATATCTTGTATTTGTTCCAGTAATACCTCTTTGCCTAACACCATCTGACATTGCTAAAACTAAACCATACTCTCCTCTAAAAGCCCTATCACTTAATCTTTGTTTAAAAGTGTCTAAATCTACAATAGGGTCTCCTTTTCTACCTTGATGGTTTGCTTTAAAAATAGCTCTAATTAAAGTTTGGTCTCCGCTTCTAGGGTCTAATGCTAAAGATATTGCACCACCATCTAAAAGTAAAGCATTTTTTTCAGCATCTGTTATATTATCATATAAATCATCTGCTAGTCCTCTACCTATAACTTGTGCTCTATTGTCAAAAGTACCATAATCATCAAAAATTCTACCACCTACTTTACTGGCTAAACTTTCATAATGTAATTCCATTTTATCAAGTATACCTTTATTTTTAGGTAAATATACTTTATCGATCCATCTTGTATTTGATCTACCCATATTAGCTACAGCAGTGTTCGCTATTTGATGAGATAAACCTCGTAAGTCTAAAGAGTTTAACATTCTTTCAATAGTTGGTCCTGTTAGTTGTTTATCAATATCTACTCTTTTAAATAAATTTATACCACCTTCATCGGCATTTTTTTTACCAAATCTTGAAAACACGTCTTTCATACCTTGAATTAAACCTGCCTTATCTCTGTATGAACCTAAAATAGTTTCATAGTTTATTTTTTCAATAGCGTTTAAGTCTGAATGTGTTAGACCAATACTTCTATTAAATAAATCTACTGCTTCTAAGTTTGTTTCACCTTTAAACAATTCTTTTAAATCAGATACAACAGTCTTATATCGTTCTTGTTTATTTTTTGGATCAACCTTTAACCACGCTTCAGCATAAGCTTTAGCTGATTCAACTTCTTCATTACTATACTCACTAGTTTGTCGTAATACTTCATAATCACTACCCAATAATCTTTTCATTGTTGGTTCTGAATAAGGATTAATAGCTATTCTAAAACTATTAAAATATTGACTATTATAAAAACTATCTAATTTTTCTTTTTGACTTAAAAATGTTTTATCTTTTACACCTTCACTTTGACTCCATTCATAAATAGGTTGAGTTAAAGCTGCAACATTATTTATTTCTTGAGCTTGAGTTTTATTGTTTGCTAACTCAAAAGTATAAGCATCTTCTAATTCTTTTTCTCGTTTCTTGTAAGCCCCTTTAAAAATAGATTGACCAGCTAAAAGTAAACCTAAAGCTTGTTGAACTCTTTGATTTTTTTTAGAAGCTTTAGCAGCTTGTCGGTCTCTTGTTTCTTTTTGTTGTAATAAAGATGTACCAATCTCAGAGACTGACATGTCTTTATAATTTTTCATTATATCGCTAAAGTTTTCTGCCATTTTATATTACCTCTGGTTTATCAAGTAAAGCCTTGCCGGGTTTAGTTTGTTGTTTTTGTAAGATACTTGCTCTAATTTTACTTGTATCTAAATTATCTAATTTAGTTTTTATATCTGTACCTACTGAAGCAGGACTAATATTAGCAGGTTTCATGTCTTGAAATTTAGGTCTAGGACCTACTTCATTTTTTATTTGTTCAGCTACTTCTAAATTTCTTGCAACATTTTCATCTGGTTCTTCAACAGCCATATCATCGTCTCTAGAAAGAACTGGATTTATTCCTGCTTTTTCAGCAAGGGCTAGTAGCATGTAAGCAGTAGGCTCAAGTTGAGTCAACATCATGTCAGGATTCATTTTACCTTTATTAAAACCAGTCATAAGTAACATTTGTGCTATGTCCATTACTGGCATTTTATTAGACATTAATTCTAAAACACTTTCTAAATTGTCATCTTTTAATAAATCTAAAAATATTTTTTCTGTTAGTTGTTTTTGACCTGTAAATTCAGGTGGTCTTTCCCAAGGATATTTTTGTTCAGGATTATTTGTTAAAGACTGTCCCGGAATAGGAGCATCAAATAAAAAAGGTTTTGCTTCTTCTGCTATTGCATTTGGATTTTTCATATTTTATTCCTATATATCAGTAAGTTGAAACCCGTATGGATTTGCTTGTTGTGCTAATCTAATTTTATCTTGCATATTATCAAACGACCCAATAATATTTGTACCATAAATATTTTTTAAATAATCTGTTATAATATCAGGAGACTGTGTAAACTTTTCTACGTCTACAAAGTTTTGTTGTCTTGCACCCCCAAAACTTTGATCAGTTCCACTTTGTAAAAAACTTTGTCCAAAGTCTCCAAAGTAATCTTGTTGTTGTTCTAAAAGACTTGCNTTGTANGCAGCTATGTCNGCTTCGTTTTGAACCATTGCAGTACCAAACGCACTTACAGGTGCTATTTTTTTATAAACATCTGCTTCTTTACTACCACTTACAAATTTTCTAAAACTTTGATCTTCTTGGTTACCATCAAGTATACTATAACCATCTCCTTGCTCTTTAATTTTCTTTTTAGCTGCAGCTAAGTATGATTCAGAAGATGTATCTGTAATTGTTTTAAAAGGTTTATCTAATAATTTACCATCTTCTCCAGTTTTGTAATACTCAAACCCAGTGTCTGTACTTTTTTTAGTTAAACCTTCAAGTTCTCTTGCTTCAAATTTATTTACATCTCTTACAAATTTATTACGATTTTGTAAATTTGTTAAATCTTCAGGTGACATGTCTTTAATAAACTCATCTTTAGTAAAGGGGTTTGAATCAGTTAATATATTTCCCATATCATCTCTTAAACCTACAGTAGATTTTTCAACAAACCCACCAGTAACATCACTTACAAAATCTCTAAAAGCACTACCTGCTCCTCTAGCTCCGGGTTGCATAAAAGGTTTACTAACTGTATTCATACCTGCTTCAATAACATCAGTAACTTTATTAAACACTCTACCAACACCATCTTTTAAAAACTTACCAGCTCTTGAAATACCATTAAATATTGGTTGAAAAAAACTAGCCATTGGTCCAGTTGTTAGCCACGTTCCTACACCCGGAAGTATAAAAGATAACGCAAGGCTTCCTATAGGACCTAACTTACCAAAAGCTCTAGCTATTTTACCTAAACCTTTTTTAAGTTTACGACCTACCTTACGAATACCTCGTGCAATTTTTTTACCTATCTTTCTTAATTTACCCATAATATTTCCTAGTCTAACCAGCCTTCTACTAATTTTGTAATAGCTGTTAAGTTTGAACTCCAGTTACTTTCTTTAGCTGTAGCTCCTTCGTTTCCTAATGCAGCAATCATTAAAGAAGCTTTACGTTGTTCATCGTTATCCCAACGTTTGAATGTATAATCAGCTTCATCACGAAGCTCTTGCCATAAAAAGTTTTGTGCAGCAGTTGATAATCCAAAAGCATTCTGTGCATTTTGTTGGGCTACAGCATTTAAAGCTGCAGTCTCTGCTGTGTTTGCTTGTCTTCTCCATGCTACATTAGATTGTTCTATTTGTGTAGCATTAGTTACATTAAACTGTTCTCTTCTTGCTTCTACTTCTGCATTAAATTGATCTATTTGTGTAGCCATTTGTGCATCTAATTTAGCAGCTTCAAATTCATTTGCAACTCTTCTAGCTTCTGCAGCATTAATCTGTGTAGTATTAAATTGCTTCATAGCATTATTTTGTTGTGCATTAAACTGATCTGTTTGAGCTTTAATACTTGTCATAAATTGATTGACTTGGTTTTCACTTGTTGCATTAAATTGTAATGCAGCATTTGATGCAGCTTGGTTGCTTAAAAGTCTTTGTTGTATTTGTTGAGCTTTCAAAACATTTGCTTGTTGCTGATTGTTTAAGTTTTGTAAATCCATTGATAAAAATGCTTGAGCATTTTGAATTGCAAACTTTGTATTTTGATCAGCTTCTGCTAAGTTTCTTTGTGACATTAAAACAGCATCTTGTAAAACACCCTGCTGTTCCATTGTAGCATTTTGAAGACTAGCAGTTTGTAAAAACTTACTGTTATTTATAGCTCTTTGTTGATCAGCACTAAACTGAGCCATGTCCATTTGGAATACATTTTGAGCATTAAATAAAGCAGTTTGTTGAGACATTTCTGCATCTTTTAATGCAGCAGTAGCTTCAATAGATTTTTGTTGAGTTACACTGGTTTGAATAGCTTGAGCATTGGCTTGAGCTATAGGTAACGCTGAAGTAATGATAGCATTAAGCAAGGCATCTCTACCTACAGTAGATGCTGACATACCACGTTGAGCTAACATAGCTTCAACACTTGCAACCGCAGGAGCAGCCCAAACAGGAACTTCTCCTTCTTCAATGCCACTTAATAATGTATCTATTTGATTAGATACTAATGCTTCTTCAGGTAAACCTTCAACAATTCCTCGTTGTTCTTCTGTAAAATCTGTAAGCCTAACTTCAAGAGCTTCAGGATCATTACCTAGCTCTATAATATCTTCTTCACTTAATCCTGCATTTCGTAATTGTTTTTTAGCTCTTGTAATTTTAGCAAGAGATGTACCAGCTACTTTAGCAGCAGTTGCTTTAGCTTCAGGGCTTATCGTTCCAATAATTCTTTCTTGTAAAGCACCGTCAATAACTTTAACTTCAGCAGCATCAATAGTAGGAGTAGCTTGTACTCCAGCAGCTTTAGCTAATGTTTCTCCAATTTCTTCTGATACTGTTCCTGAAGCAGCTTCTACTACAGCAGTTTCAGGAACTTTAGCGACATCTTCTGCGGCAATAGTAGAAATTTCAAAAGGTTTAGGTTGCTCTGCTTCAGAAACTTCTTTAATAGTAGCAACTTGTTCAGGAGATACAGCACCAACAGTAGCAGCTTTTGCTTCTCTTGTTGCTTTCATTTGTAACTCTTCTGCTTGTTTAGGAGTTATTTCTGTATCTGTCCTGTCAATTTTTTCAGGAGTAGGAATGGTTGGAATGCTGTCAGGTAAAATACCTTGAGCTATGTCTTGAGCTTCTTTTCCAGTCTCAATCATTCTAGCTCTACGTTCTTGTCCAAACTCTGCTTCTTGTTCAGGTTGCTTTAATTTTCTCACACGATCAGCTTCTAATCTTACATTCATTTGTTCAGGAGTTTCACCCGGTGCAGGTGTAGGAGCAGGTGTAGGAGCAGGTGTGGGTGCTGGAGTTGGTGAGCCAAAACTTTGATCAGCTAGAGTATTACTTCCACCACCGCCTTCCATAACCGGAACGTTACCTTGTAAGTTTCTGTTATTAATAATATCTTGATTCTTTACAAATTTTTGTATACTTTCTTGAGTAGGAATATTAACAGCCTGACCGGTACGTGGGTCTACACGAACTTCATCACCTTCACGATAACCAACTCTACCACCTTTAGTAAAGTCTTCTCTAACTATTCCACCGCTTCTTTTTCTGTTTCTTCTTTTTGACATTCTTATTTCCTATATACCTATTTTACTTAACTTCAAAGAGTTTGTCAAGCTTTTCACTAATTTTCTCCATTCTTTCCATAATGATGGTCATATCGTTTCTTAGCTCATCTTTGGTTACATAATCTTTTGCAATACCTTCACGTGTCTTGTTCAGCAATATATCTTGTCTTCTAAGCTCTGAAGTGTTCTGCCTAATCTGAAACCAGATAGGGGCTAAGACTAAAGTTATAAAGATGTTCCAAATGATATATGCTGATAGTTCCATGTTATGCTCCTAAGATTGGAAACTCACCTAAAGGTCTGACAGGTGGTTCTGCATCGTTGTACTCGTATAAAGCTGCTAAAGCATCTACGTCTGCAGCACCATCAATAGCTGTACACATAGTATTAGACTTTGTACGCACTGCAGCTCTCCAAGTTGATATATCGCTTGGTACTACTGTACCACCTTCTGCAGCTCTGACAACCATCCAGTCAGTGTCTTGTAAGATACCACCGGCTTGAGAGTTTATTACAGCTTTGTGTTGTGGCTTTAAACCATATTGTTTGATTTCACCTTCTGTACCAAAACCATCTGTTTCTTCTTGAGCTGTAAAAAGTACATCATCTAAAGGTAAAGCTGTAGCTGTACCATAACTTGCAGTAACTGTACCACTTGCAAAGTTAAAAGTTTGATTGGTGTTAATGTAATACTCTTGGTCTTTTAAGTTTGAGTCATCTATAATTATCTCATAAATTCCTATAGCTTCTAATTCAGAAGCTGTCCAAAGCATAAAGATATTACTAGGATAATTAACTTCTCCTACGGTTATACCTTTAGGTCTTGTAAAGACTTGTGTTACGTTATCTGATTCTACTAAAGCCCACATAATTTACCTCGCTGTTGTTGGGATTCCTGTTGATGTT
>JGI20158J14315_10002510_pt1 | contig 12680 bp, 14 predicted proteins | sample COG_08_FD_14315 | JGI IMG/M metagenome (IMG submission 14315)
ACCTTTGGCGAGCGGTCCCTTCGATTCAATAATGATTTTCAATATTTTTTGAGCCAAGTGGAGGAAGCTTTTCCATCTTCCATGGACGCTTTTTTGAAGCTCCTAAAAAAGATGGAGGAATTCCCCGCTTATTCAGTCGATGCGGAAGAACTTTCCACCCGCTCGATCCTTAGAGAATCAGGCATCGATCCATTGCTTGGAGAAATGCTGCTTTGTCCAACCTGTTACTATGGATCTGCACGGCCAGACGACATTGATTTCCCTACCTTTATCATGTTGTTCGATGCCATCTTTAAACAAGGTTTATCCAGGCCAGAGGCTGGAATCCGGGCAATCCTCAATCCCCTGACTGATAAGCTCAAGGAATTGGGGGTGGATCGAAGAATGAACAGTGCTGTACGCTCCATCCAAACCAAGGGAGATAAAGCAAAGGAAATCATTTTAGAGTCGGGGGAAACGATAAAGGCGGAAAAAATAATTTCAACCTGTGGTATTCGTGAGACCGAATCTTTGCTCAATGAAAATTGTATTGAGCCAGAAGAAGCCCAAACCGGACAGTTTAGTATTATTGAATCGATACGAGTATTTAAGGGACACCCAAAAGACTTTGGCTGGGATGAAACCGTAGTCTTTTTTAACCGGTCAAACCGTTTTGTATATGATTGCCCCAATGGTTTAGTGGATTTGAAATCAGGAGTAATCTGCCTGCCAGACAATTATGGAACAAACCATCAGGGCGAAGAGTCCAAACTGCGTGTCACCCACCCGGCAAATTTTCACCGATGGTCTGAATTATCCGAGACTCAATACTTAAAGGAAAAAAACTATTGGGAAAAAACCATGCTTGATAATGCCATGAGTTATTTACCAAATGGCCTCGATAAGCAAGATCAGCTGGACCAATGCACCCAACTATTGGACACCTTCACACCGACCACCATCAAAAGATTCACCAGTCATATAAACGGTACCCTTTATGGATCGCCGACCAAGAAAAGGGATGGGGCGACCAAGTATAAAAACCTATACCTCGCGGGTACAGACCAAGGCTATGTTGGAATTGTCGGGGCGATGCTAGGAGGAATTGCCGTGGCCAATAACCAAATCCTTCGAGCTGGTTAATACTGTATTCTTTTCGGCTTATGCGGCTTGGGCAATTAAGCCCTCCTGCACTTCAGCTAAGACTAAGTAGGCAAGGTAATAAGACTGAGAAAGTTGAGGTTTCTGAGGTAAAACAAACTGCCCTGTCTCCAATTCTTCATCGCTAAAAGCTTCCAGGTTGGATTTACGAATAAATAAACGAATTTCCGTTAGCGCTCGCAAAACTAGTTCCGTATCCTCATCGGGAATCTCAACATAACCATGAGCAAATTTTGAATCGTTCAACAGACGGGCAAGCCTTTGACGGTCCTGAGCAAGGTCCTCTCGTAAACTTTTGGCCCATGCCTCCATTAATTCTTGATCAGATTCTTGTGGATAAGGAAAAACTGGTTCTGCTATCTTTCCACACTCTGAAAAAGATTTGATAATCAAAGGAACCACCGCCCGGGTAATTCTTGAATCGATTTGCAAACGAAATTCAATCATCCCGTTCCAACAAGGTTTGCAGGCGCCAATGTTGCAATTGATACGCATAATTTTCTGCTCTTTCCCGATTACCAGACCAAACAACAGAACGACCGTTTTCGTGGACTTCCCGCATGTGTCTGGTTGCCTTATTCTCATCAAAACCCAAGACCTTGCGAAAAACCATCACCACATAATTCATTAGGTTTACAGGATCATTGAGTACAATCACACGCCAAGGAGTATCAATGCTTACTTCTTCCTTGGTTTTTTCTTTGGTTATCGGTTCTACAATCATTTTAATGAGAATAATTTGATATTAAAATATATAATCAGGAATTAGCCTCTAAACGAGCGGAATTTTCAACTTTACGGGCTTGCCAGTTTCTCTAAACCAAGTTTCCTATTAGGGATGTTAAAAGTACCATCGTTTATTCTCGGAGGAATCCTCATCCTAACCGGTTTAGTCGGTTATCTAGCTCAAGACCCCAGTCTTTCAATTAAACTTGAAGGTCCTTGGGCAAGTGACGCCGAATATGTACTCTCTGATGGAGACCAAGATGTACTACTCGACTTTATGCCCTGCGATGATTCTGCAGGTGAAAATGTTTGGTGGATCGTTCATAAAGTTAATGAAGGTCATGCTAAACAAATAAACGCTGACAACTATGCCCGTTCGTCTGGAAGAATGGAGGGTGAACCCAAGTCCTTTTGGTATGCCAGTTCCACTGGCGAAACCTTAAAAGGCATGCTTCAGGAATCCGAAAATTATAGTAATGCCGGAACGGAAAAATACCAGTCTATCCCATGGGCAGAAATAGGTGTAGATAAAGCCAAAATCCGTTTTATTTACAACAATATGGGAGGAGTAGATGGCCCAGTCACCCTAACCTCAAACAACTGGGAAAACGTTATCGATGCACCCGAAGCAGGAGAATCTCTAGAATTTGGTAAAAGTTGGACTGCTTTTATTCCAGGTATTATCGGTTTAATTTTAATTTTATTGGCAATCGCTGCTGATAAGGCACCCAATGCCAAAAAGCACATCATGCATGTTGCTGTCCTCATTGCTTTGCTGGGTTTTCTTTCCATAGCCAAAATGGTCTTTGGTGCATTTGCTGAAATGAGTTGGTGGCGCAGTGAACCCTACCTGATTTACGAAGCCTCCAGCTTAAAGCCCACCACCATGCTTCTATCTGCCGGATTACTTCTCATTTATGTAATTCTTTGCGTGGTATCCTTTATAACTGCCCGCAAGGAAATGGCGGCACAAGCAGCTCGAGATGCTGCCAAAAAAGCAGCTGTTTTGAAAAAAGCTTCCAAGCGTGAGTCCTTGGACGATGAATCTAGGAATGATTCTAAGAAAACTACCCCCCCCAAGGATTCCAAATCATCTGCTTCTAAACCAAAAGCCGAGGGAGTACCTAGCAAAGACACATCAAATGATAAATCTTCAGGGAACAATAAAGAATTAAACAAAGGCGATGACAGTAAACCAGGCTCTATCTCTAAGGATTTAAAGACAGAGAAGTCAGAAAAAAAGGACGAATCTTCAAAGACAAGTTCAGGTAAAGAAACTCCAACTACCGACAAGGGTGAGTCAGACAAGAAAAACAGTGATGTCTCTTCCGAAACCAAAGATTCCCAGAAAGCTTCAGATACTGATGGCGAGAGCAAAAACGAAGAGTCAAGTAAGGCACCCGAACAATCCAAAGATTCCAGTTCTTCAAACGATTCAACTTCTAAAGATCAGGAAAGTTTAAAAAAGGAAAATGAAGAAGAAAAACCTCAGCCTAAAGCTGATGTTGAAAAATCAGACAAGGAATAACCACTCTTTCCAAATTCGCACACGCCTTACTGGTAATACCGGTGGCGAGAATGCAATTTTATTCTCATTCGAACCTTCCTCCCTATTCGTATTTTTATCAATTTAGGTACTTTACAATGGCTTTGTATGGCCTAAAGCATTCTTTAATTAGAAGCTTAAAAGTGGCACACCCGGAGAGAGTCGAACTCCCAACCTCCTGATCCGTAGTCAGGCGCTCTATCCAATTGAGCTACGGGTGCAAATTACCAAAGATTTTAAAAATACCCGACCTTTCGTTTGGAGCAAGCGAATTTAGGTATCAACCTGGAAAAAAAACAGATTAATTAAAGTTACGAAAAATAAGTGAGGCGTTGTGCCCTCCAAAACCAGAATTGTTACTCATCGCCACATTCACTGTCGCTTCGCGTGCTTCATTGGGTACATAGTCCAAATCGCAGTCTGGATCGGGCTCCTCGTAATTAATGGTGGGAGGAACCACGCCGTCCTCAATTGCCTTGCAACAGGCAGCAGCCTCAATGGCACCGGCTGCACCAAGTAGGTGCCCGGTCATGGATTTTGTGGAACTTACCATCAATCCATTCTTGGCGTAATCCGAAAATACATTTTTTAAAGCCGTGGTCTCCGAACGGTCATTGTAAGGAGTCGATGTACCATGAGCATTCACATAATTCACCGAATTTCTTTCCAATTTCGCCTGATCAAGGGCCAAGTTCATACATTCTGTAAGAGACTCACTGGAAGTATCCGGGGTGGTTACATGGAAGGCATCGCAGGTTGCGGCATAACCAATAAGTTCTGCATAGATACGGGCACCACGCTTTTGTGCATTCTCTAAAGTTTCAAGAACCAGAACTCCAGAACCCTCTCCCATCACAAAACCATCCCGGTTTTTATCGAAGGGACGAGATGCACGGCTTGGATCATCGTTAAATTTGGTACTCATTGCTTTCATCGATGAAAAACCGGCAAATCCGATACGGGTAACCGCGGCTTCACTCCCACCGGCAAAAATAACATCAGCTGCTCCTCGGCGAATCATTTCAAAAGCCTCACCAATTGCATGAGATCCAGATGCACAAGCACTGACCACCGAAAAATTCGGTCCTTTGGCACCTAGATCAATCGCAATAATTCCACCGGCAATATTGGCAATTAAAGAAGGAATCATGAACGGAGAAACCCGGCGAGGTCCCCGCTCAATCAAGGTAGTCATTTGTTTCTCGATAGTATCCATTCCACCAATTCCTGAACCCACAAGTACGCCAGTGCGTTTAGGCACCAATTCCTCACGAGTTAGGTTGGCATCTTTGAGTGCACCATGAGTTGCGGCGAGGGCAAGTTGAGCGTAGCGGTCATTCCTTCTTGCCTCTTTGGGGTCCATAAAATCTTCGGGATTAAAATCCTTGATTTCGGAAGCAACCTTGCTGGCAATGTCAGAACAGTCGAAACTCGTTGGAGTGGTAATTCCAGACTTACCTGCCTTCAGGCTGGTCCAGTAACTATCTAAATCGTTACCGATGGAGGAAACAACCCCCATTCCTGTTACAACTACACGGGTCATGTGGAAAAAAATATAAGTAAAGTCGGCTCGAGATGACCGAACTTCATTGTAAAGTTAAAGGAATATTAGGAAGAAAGATTTTTCTCAACATATTCGATAACTGATCCCACGGTCTGAAGCTTTTCGGCATCATCCTCAGGTATCTCGTTACCAAATTCTTCTTCCAAAGCCATGACCAATTCGACTTGGTCAAGTGAGTCGGCTCCAAGGTCATCAATAAAGCTGGCCTCCGGAGTAACTTGCTCTTCGCTGACGTTGAGCTGGCTAACAATGATTTTCTTTACGCGATCGGCGCTTTTGTCGGACATAATGAATTAAGTTTGGTTAGGTATTAATGAAAGTTTTTCTTCACATCACCATCCCGCCGTCAACCGTAAAAACTTGTCCGGTGATGTAGGAGGCTTTGTCAGAACATAAAAAAGCTGCCATTTCGGCAATGTCGGAAACCTGTCCGAATCGTTTAAGAGGAATGGTAGCCAAAGCACCTTCCTTCACACGTTCGTCCAATTCAGAAGTCATATCAGTATCAATAAACCCTGGAGCGATGGCGTTTACTGTTACAGAACGGGCAGCAAATTCACGTGCTAGGCTTTTAGTCAAACCGACCATACCCGCCTTGGCTGCTGAATAATTAGCCTGCCCAGCATTACCAGTCAAACCGACCACCGATGCAACATTGACAATTCGTCCCCAGCGTTTCCGAGTCATGGGACGACCGAGGGCTTTAATCCAATGGAAACAGCTGGATAAATTCGTATTAACTACTGAGTTCCAGTCATCCTCTTCCATACGAAAGAGCAAATTATCGCGGGTAATCCCTGCGTTATTTACTAAAACCTCAACATGTCCATGTTCTTCAAGCAGTTTTTCACTAGCTTGGCGGATTTGCTCGCCTGAAGAGACATCCACGGCTAATGCATCAGCCAGCCCGCCGGATTCCCTGATTGATTCAGCTGCTGCACCACAGGAGGCTTCTGACTTACTCACGCAAATGACTCTCATGCCATCGCGGGCCAATGCCTCGGCAATTCCGCGACCGATTCCCCGACCTGCACCGGTAACAACCGCAACCTTAATTCTATCTGTTTCTTCGTTCATGAAAAATATTCAGGTTCCCATCCCTGTTATTGACTGTTTCCGATAAATGATGGATTCGTAGTAATTAGGCAACATCAAGTTTTGCACATGTCCAAGAACACAAACCAATCCTCCAAGACCACACCTCCTCATCCCAAGCTTCAAAAGTTTCTTGCCGATTCTGGAATCTGCTCGCGACGGGCGGGGGAACAATTGATTAAAGACGGCCAAGTTTCCATAAATGGAGAGTTGGCCAAACTGGGTGAACGGGTAAATCCTGAACGCGACGTTGTAAAAGTGGGCCAGAAAAGAATTCAGGCAAAATTCATCAAGCCAACCATCTTTATGGTCAATAAGCCCAAGGGGTTTACCTGCTCGAATGACGACCCCCATGCAGAACGCCTTATTTTTGAATTGCTTGAAACTCGACACCGCAACATCCGCCTGTTTTGCGCGGGACGACTGGATTTAGAGAGCGAAGGACTGGTTATCTTAACCAATGATGGTAAACTAGCTCATCGACTTACTCACCCATCCCAAAAAGTCCGAAAAAAATACAAAGTGGAAATTAATCAGCCTCTCGAACAGGATGCCTTTCAAGCCATGCTTGCAGGGTTTGAGGATGACGGGGATTTTTTACAGCTCGACGAAATTCGTGCCAAGGCAGGAAACCCTGTGGGATCAACCAAGCTTGAAATTACAATGGGGCACGGCAAGAAACGCGAAATTAGAAGGTGTATGGGGCGGTATCGCTACAAGGTAAAAAAATTACGGCGCACCAGCATCGGAGGTTTGAGGTTGGGTAAGTTACCCCTTGGCACCTACAGAGATTTAAAAGATTCAGAAATTGATTTGCTCTTTCCCAAGCAAATTTCCTAAATTCATAGCCATGGGAAATTTTAATTTATACAATACCAAAATCATCGGGGGAATGGCGGTTTCCCTGCTTTCTTTTTCTTCTGCATTTGGACAACCCGCCCAAGGGGATTCCCCCAGCCTAGGTGAGGCTTTCAATGCCGGCGCTCCTGAAGTTGAGCCCGTGGTGGTGGGGAGAGAAAGATGGAATGATAAACCAGTTCAAACAACCATTGAAAACTCGGGTGATCCATTGCAACAAACTGAATCGTCAAGCAATTCAAATGACTCAGGGAGTTCGAGAATTGACGAACTTGACCCCCTGGAGACCGAACAGGTAAAACCCGATCCGAACACCCTTCCCCTGGATCCTCCCAAAAATAAACCAGCTACACGAATTGTTCGAAACTTTGAAGGCACTCTTGTTTTTAAACCTCGCAAACTCGGCTTCGCTTACGACTTTCCTTACCAATTGGAAAACTCAAAAGGGAAAAGACTCGCATTTATTGATGTTGATCAATTAAAAGCCGTCGACCCCCAGCAATTTACTGACCAGCAGATCAATGTTCTCGGTATGCTCGAACCTGTAGAGGAAGGATCAGACGAATTGGTCATACGGGCACGAGTGTTGCGCCTTTCGAATTGATTCAACCTGCTAGACCTGTTACGAACTCTCCCGGGTCATGGAATTGATCGATGGCAACCAAATTGCCCAGGAAGTCTTGGACGAACTTCAAAGCAGAATTTCTGCATTTGAATACGGAAAGCCCTGCGTAACTTTTGTCCGTGTAGGGGATGATCCAGCATCCATCTCTTATGTTAAGAAAAAGGAAAAAACCGCAGCTTCATTAGGTATCGATGCCAGGTTACTCGTATTTCCCGCCACCATATCTGAAAATCAATTGCTTGCGGAAATTGACCGTTTAAACGGTGATATCTCAGTGCACGGCATATTGGTGCAGGCCCCCCTCCCCCTTCATATTAATGATGTTCAGATATTTAACCGGGTATCACCCTCCAAAGATGTGGATGGATTTAACGCAGTAAACCTGGGAAAACTTTGCCAGGAACAACCCGATGCTTTCCGATCCTGCACACCCGCCGGCATTATTGAACTAATTAAGCGTACAGACATTGAAACAGCAGGTAAACGGGTGGTCGTATTAGGCCGCAGTTTAATTGTGGGAAAACCTATTGGCATGTTACTGCTTAACCGTTCGATACCTGGCAATGCCACAGTCACATTTTGCCATTCCAGAACCCACAACCTGCCAGCCCATACCCGGGAGGCGGATCTACTCATCGCCGCCATAGGGAAGCCAAACTTTGTAACTGCAGATATGATTAAGCCTGGATGTGCCGTAATTGATGTGGGAATCAATCGCATTGAAGACAGTTCCCGCAAATCGGGTTACCGCTTGGTGGGTGATGTTGATTTTGAACAAGTGGCCCCCAAGACCTCTCATATCACACCGGTACCCGGAGGGGTTGGCCCGATGACCGTAGCCATGCTCATGGCTAATACGGTTCAAGCCTTCGAACAAAGCTTAACACAGCCTGAATGAACGAATCCCCCACCCGCACCCTCGATGACGAGGAAGAAGAGACAAACCAAACCGCCAGCCTCGAGCCAGCTCCTTTGCTCAAACGCACGATCGCGTTTGCGATGGATTTTATTTTGATCATCCTGATCCTTCAATTAATGGCTCATTTCCTGCCCAATTTTTGGGACAAGCATACACAGGATGAATTTAAAAGCCTGCTCCAACAAGCCACCCTACTTGCCCAGGAAAACCAGATGAATTCAGAAGAAATGTCTCGATTTATTGATCAATCCGGACTTTCTCCTGAAACCTATGAAATGCTCATGGCCATGGTGGTATGGGCCTGTTTTTTGCCCATCTTATATTTTTTTATCGGAGAGCGCTTCTTTTTTGGAAAAAGCCTGGGGAAAGCAACCTTTGGATTGCGCACCGTAAGAATGGATGGAACCGACCTCCCACCTTCTCCTTTCAAGCAATTCTTTCGGGCCGCAGGCAAAGGACTAAGTTCCCTCATTTTGATTACTCCATTCCTTCTTCCCGGATTAATGAATTTTCTTTTTTGCTTTCTTAACCGACAACGCCGTTGTCTGCACGACATGATTGGTGGGACGATTACCATTCAAGAGACCAACAAACAGGAGGTGTCGGAGTGAGCCAGTCTCTTGGCTTCATTGGAGCGGGTAAAATGGTATCCGCCATCGTACATAGTTTATTGCGTACCAATTTCTTTGCCCCTGAGCAAATTTCCTGTTGTTCGGCAAATGATGGAACCTCAGAAAAACTCTCCAAGGACACAGGGATTTCCCGATTCGATTCAGTCGAGGAAATGTTAGCAAGTTCACCCTCCGTACTTATTCTCGGTTGCAAGCCTCAACAAATTAACGAACTCCCCCCCTCCGTTTCTGAAAAAAGTGCTGGCTGCCTAATTCTTTCAATTATGGCAGGTATTCCCATTGCCAAACTTTCCAAGGCTTTCCCGCAGGCACGAAATGTGGTTCGTTCCATGCCTAACACTCCCGGGCAAATTGGGCATGGAGTAACTGGTTACTTGTTTGCACAGCCTCCCTCTCTACCCGACCAAAAAATGATTGAACAAATTCTGTCATCTCTTGGAAAAGCGTACGAACTCGGTGAAGAGGCGGACTTAGACCGAGTTACTGCCATAAGTGGGAGCGGCCCGGCATATGTTTTTGAATTTACCTGCGCCCTGGAAGAGGCGGCCAGAGCAATTGGACTATCCGGAAAACTTGCCAAAGAACTTGCCCTGAGTACGGTTTGCGGAGCTGCCAGGCTCATGGAATCTTCCGAATTAGGGCCCAAAGAATTGCGCGACCAGGTAACATCTCCCAATGGGACCACCCAGGCAGCACTGGAAAGTTTTTCAGCTGACGAATTAAGAACCATTGTTCGTCATGCCGTGGAAGCTGCCCGGGCACGCTCGGTGGAACTTTCTCATGAGTAACCTTGCCCGTGGTTCCATTGTGGTCACCGGTGGTGCCGGTCTCATCGGTAGTGCAATTATTTGGGGATTAAATAATCGAAATTTACAAAACCTATGGTTGGTCGATTGGGCAGAGCCGAACAATTTGAAGGAGCGCAACCTCAAGGATCTTTCTTATTCCCGCCGGATCACACCAGAAAATTTCCGCAAAATGATTGCGGACAACAGCGGAGAACTCTCTGAAGTCTCCACGATTTTCCACCTCGGTGCCTGCTCAAGCACTACCGAGACCAACGAGGCATATTTAAACGACAACAACCTCGGCTACACCAGAGAACTTTGCGAATGGTCACTCGAAAATGGCGTTCGTTTTGTTTACGCCTCCTCAGCATCAACATATGGAGATGGTTCCTTGGGAATGGACGATCAGGATTTGGATTTAAAAAAGTTTACCCCTTTAAACTTGTATGGTTGGTCGAAGCACAAATTTGATCTGCTTGCCCAGGAGAATGGTTGGCTCGATCAAATTGTGGGACTCAAATATTTTAATGTCTATGGGCCAAATGAAGAGCACAAGGGAAGTATGCGCTCCGTAGTGAGTAAAGCCTACGAACAAATTGCTGGCACCGAAGAGATGACCCTATTTAAGAGCCATCATCCAGGCTACCGGGATGGCGAGCAAATGCGTGATTTTCTCTATGTCAAGGATGCCGTATTGATGTCTTTATGGCTGGGAGAAAACCATCATACCAACGGTCTGTTTAACCTCGGAAGTGGAAAAGCACGCACCTGGCTCGATCTGGGACGGGCAATCTTTTCCGCCCTAGGTATGGAACCAAACATTCGTTTTATTGAAATGCCAGAAATCCTCCGCGATAAGTACCAATATTTTACTGAGGCTAAAATTGAAAAGCTTCGTGAGGCAGGCTACAGCAATGCCTTGTTTTCACTCGAGGAAGCGGTTCACGATTATGTTGTGCAATACCTCAAACCTGACCATCGACTTGGTGCCTGATTGCATATTCAGGTCCCGATATTTTTTGCCTCTTTTATCCGATCAATAAAGGGAGTCGGACTGGCCCGCTTTTTTTTCTTTGACGGGACCTAAAAATTAGAGAGAAACAAACTTGTGGAAGTTATGGTGGTGGACGAACGCAGGGAATTTCTTTGCGAATGGATAAATCAATCCACCCCTTATGGTGGTTGCGAATTGGAAGTCGCCTCGGCAGATGCCAGTTTTCGTCGTTACTTTCGTATTCACACTCCAGATGGTCCGCGGGTGGTAATGGATGCCCCCCCCGAATTGGAACCCTGTGCTCCCTTCGTCCATCTTGCCCAAAAGCTTAAAGATTCTGGAATCCAGGTTCCCCAGGTTTATTTTCAAGACCTGGAAAAGGGATTTCTCATCCTTTCAGACTTCGGAGATTTACACTACCAGGAAGCCCTGGCAAGTGAGCGTAGGAATGATCTCTATGAGCTTGCCATTGAAGAAATTATTAAATTTCAAAAAAGCTTGGGTGAATGGGCCACTGAACTTCCTGTTTTTGATCGTGCCTGGCAATCAAAGGAACTTGAGATCTTTAGGGAATGGTGCCTGCCTGATGTATCCAGCCAGGAGTTCGAAAAATATACCAAACCTCTGATTGATGGGGTCGATACCATTCCCAAATCCTTCATGCACCGGGACTTTCATTGCCGCAATCTATTGGTAACCAATGATGGAACTCCCGGAATTATTGATTTTCAAGGGGCCATGTTTGGGCCAATTACTTACGATTTGGTATCCTTGTTGCGCGATTGCTATGTCGATAACTCCGAGGACTGGATAGTCCGGCAGGTCAGAAGTTTCCGCACACAACTTGTTCAATGTGGTTTAACCGGACCGGAAATCGATGAGGGCACCATCAACAAATGGTTTGATTGGGCGGGATTACAAAGACATTTAAAATGTGTTGGTATTTTTCATCGCTTAAAAATCCGCGATGGAAAACCTGAATATTTAGCGGATGTTCCCCGTGTACTGGGCTATGTAAAACAGGTCCTAAAAACCTACCCGGAGCTTTGCGATCTCCAGGCCCTCGTGGAACAGGCATCCCTGCTTTCTCCCGACTCCTAAAAACCGATGAAGGCAATGGTACTAGCTGCAGGCTATGGCAATCGCCTACGCCCCCTGACTGACCATACTCCCAAACCCCTTGTGACTGTAGGAGGAAAGCCATTAATCGTCCACCACCTCGAAAAATTGGCCGCTGCAGGATTTAACGAAGTGGTGATCAATCTTGGACACTTAGGCTCTAAAATTCCCGAAGCCTTGGGGAACGGTGCAACCTGGGGGCTTTCGATCTCTTATTCAGATGAAGGCCCGGAACCCCTTGAAACCGGGGGCGGATTGGCCAAGGCCCTGCCCTTGTTAGGAAACGATACTTTTTTGGTGGTTAATGGCGATGTCTGGTGCGATCTGGATTTTTCCACTATTCCTCATGCCTTACCCCAGGATGATCAGGCAATGCTCTTCCTCGTGCCCAAGCCTGACTGGCGGGAACGGGGAGATTTCTCTCTTTCCCAAGACCGTGTAATTGAACATCAGACTCCAGAATACCTCTATGCCGGTATCGCTCTCTACCACCCGAGCATTCTTGACGGAGCAACGGTTGAGAAATTTTCCATTGTCCCCCGCCTCAAACAAGCAATATCCAGCAACCTGGTAGGTGGACGGCTACATCGAGGAGAATGGGATGATGTGGGCACTCCGGAACGACTGGGGTCTCTCCACGCCCAGTACGGGGCTTAAAAAGGCTTCACAGATTT
>JGI20158J14315_10002516_pt1 | contig 12673 bp, 8 predicted proteins | sample COG_08_FD_14315 | JGI IMG/M metagenome (IMG submission 14315)
TCCAACCAGTTCAAATCGCCCAAGGCTCCTCCCAAGTTCATTTGGAAGTCAAAATCACTGGAGTAACCTACGTGATTGGCCATGCACAACTGGAAACCACCCGCAGACTCAGGGGCGTAGGTATCCGTCGTGGCATTCGGATCACCGTGAATGCCTTCAATGACCATAGGAATGAAGGAACCGTCGCCTGGATCGTACCAGAATTTGGTGATGGGGCTCCCTAAATCATCAACAATGATGTCGTTGTAGTCGGAAATGGTCGAGGAAGCCAACGTGATGTAACCTCCTGTTCCTTCCCCAAACATGGCAACTTTGTCGCCAACTCCCCAAGGGTTGCCTTCTTCTGCCGCGCTCTTGCGGAAATAACGAACAGCCGTGCGACTGTCTTGCACACCTCGATAGGCCGCTTGAATTAATTGCAATGTTCGTTCAGACTGTGTACCCGCTAACGGGTTCCAGCCCAATCGATAATCGCACGATGCCACGACGTAGCCCATTCGCGCAAAACGTGAGCAAATCTCTACTGCCGAACTATCCGTTCGTGTTCCTACCGCACTGCCGTTAACGTATTGGGGCAAAAAGTTACCCGTGTGGAAATAGAGAATGACCGGTCGGTCTGTCTCAGAGTCACCAGCGGGCTCGTAAACATCCATTAAGAGGTTCTCAGGCGCAGGCGGCAAGCCTTGCAACGCTGGAATCACCGTGATGTTCTCTCCGTAAACAACACCAGAAGTCACTTCAACATCGTCAAAAATTTCGTCTACGTACCGAACTCCTCCAGCAATGGTCGTTTCTGTAACGGCACCCATAGCCAATCCCATCCGAGGCGTGTTGTATTCGATCATCTCATCAATCCACATCATCGCTTCTGCCTCACCCATGGTCGGGTTCAAGGTCAGCTGCGTGGCTAGGATGTTGGTGCCGTAGGCATCATCATAAGCTTGCACTGGCGCCGTCTCCCACCATTGCCATGGTGAACTGTCAAATGGCTCCGTCGGAACTCCATCTACGTAGCTGTTCAAAACGGGGAACAAACCATCGTATCCAAGGTTTGCGGGCGAACCTCCATCTTCCAATCCTGCGTCGGCAAAGATGGCGTTGTTGTTCGTCTCATACCCGTTGATTTCCTCATGGATGTCCATCGCACCCGAAACCTCTACTACGGGCTCGTTGGTCGTAGGAACAATCAATACAGATGTTTCATAAGGAGCAAATGGATCGTGCGGACACTGGAAGCTGACCATGGGCACATCGCCCTCGTCCAACCAATTCAAATCGCCCAAAGCACCGCCCGCATTCATTTGGAAGTTGATATCAGAACTGTATCCAACGTGGTTCGCAGCGCAAAGCTGGAAGCCACCAACAGAAGCAGGAGCGTAGGTGTCCGTTGTCGCATCGGGATCACCGTGGATTCCTTCGATCACCATTGGAATGTAGGAGCCATCGCCTGGATCGTACCAAAACTTCGTAATGGGGGCGCCGTTATCGTCAAGAATGATGTCGTTGTAGCTCTCAATGGTCGACGAAGCCAAGGTGATGTATCCACCGGTTCCGTTGCCAATAAGTCCAACCTTCTCCGTGTCGATACCGAAAGGATCTCCGTCCTCTTCAGCTGACTTGCGGAAGAACCGAACCGCCGTTCGGCTATCCTGAACACCGCGGTAGGCCGCTTGAATCAATTGGAGCGTTCGCTCTTCTTGCGTTCCCGCCAAAGGATTCCACCCTAAGCGGTAATCGCATGAAGCCACTACATAGCCCATTTTGGCATACCGCGTGGCCATTTCAACCTCCCAGTTGTCTGACTTGCTTCCCTGTGCACTTCCATTGATGTAGGTCGGAAGGAAGTTTCCTGTGTGGAAAATGAGCAACAGCGGACGGTCCGTTTCGGAATCTCCGGTGGGCTCGTAAACGTCCATTTTCAGGTCCTCCATTGCGGGCGGCATGCCTTGCAAAGCAGGTATAACGGTGATGTTCTGGCCGTAAACAACATCCGTTGTCACAGTCACTTCATCAAAGACCTCGTCGAGGTATCGGGTTTGCGCATCAGCTTGAAGCACAGACATGCACGCGAGAAGCGCGCCTAATAGGAGTCTTTTCATCAGACGATTTTATCTGGGTGAGAATTGGTTTTCCGTCGTAAGGTAAGGAAAAAACATAAAACGTGTGCACCTTACACGGATTTTATCTTCTAAATTAAATGATTCAGCGAAACAATATCGGATTTAAACGCCTTCTAAGGGCCGTTGTTTCAGCGGTCTTTTCGGTGGTTAAATTCATAAATCAAGCTTCCATAGAGCATCCGACCGACGGAGGGACCACCATATGTTTCGATGTGTATGTTTTGCAGAAGGTTCGAACCACCCAACTTCACGGTCAGGTTCAATGGTTCGATGATGGCATTGACCTGTGCGTCCAGCAAATCGTAAGTCGGGACGTTCCCTGTGAATTGAGGCGACCCTTCGAAAAAAAGCCCTGGATCCATTTGTAGTTGACGCCAAAACCCCAAGTTGATTTGCCTTTCAACTTAAAGTCGCGCCCCGTCAGGCCGAGGTTGTATTTAAACCTCGGCGTGTTGAAGGCCGGAATGATGGGGTCGTTTTCATCTGTTTTCACCAATTCATTCCAGCTGCCATTGGCCGAAACCATCAACTGATTGTTTGCGTAGTAATTGATCCCGAGCGAGGCTCCTTGCGTTCGAACTTCACTCAGTGAATTAGCCGCATACCGATAGACATCAACCGCGCGAGGCGATTGTTCATCGCCGATAAATAAAGCATCCAATCCGATGTTGTAACCAATGAAATCTTCGTAGACGCTGAAATAGTATCCCCCATCAACGTATACTTTCTCGCCGAGTGTGGTTCGGTAGCCAATTTCAAATGTTCGCACCCTTTCTGGGCGAATGGGATCGATATCAAAGTAAACAAGGGTATCTCGGTTGAGACCGTACTGACCATTTGACGCATCCGCGCTGTTTCTAAAATCGATGAAGCTGTCAATGGTGATCAAACTATCCGCACCAAGCAGATTTCCCACCAGCGTCGCTGGGCCCACGTCCAAATAAAGGTACTGATCAGCAAGCGTTGGATTGCGCAGGGCCGAACTGAAGCTCATGCGGAGGTAATCCTGCTCTCTAGGGCTAAAAACCAAAGATGCTGCAGGCGAATAGACCCAGTCAAAATTTTGGTTTTTGTCCGCGCGGATTGTTCCAGTGGCGATGAGTCGGTCTTCGAGGAATCGGCGCTTGATGCCCGTGTAGAATCCTACTTCTTGATTGACAATGCGTTCATCGGTCGTATCGCTGAAAATCGTGCCATCGCTCCACGGAGTGTAGCGGCGGTAATTGGCGCCCACCCGAATCTCCTCTAATCCCTGCGGCTCAAAAATGTACTCTCCGTGCGCATGGGTCAAACTCGACTGGTCAAAAAATCGGGTACCGCCTTCACCCTCATTATTCTTTGCAGAAACCAATTCATTGAAATTTTGCTCAAATTCAGCCGATCCCGGCGCCCAGTACCCCAGCGGATTTTGAGCCACATCGTTCAATCCTGCGTAACCGGCATTCGTCCAGGCTTCCACTTGGGAATGCCACAAAGAAAGGGAATCACTGTATTGACCATACCAAGCTGGAATCGCGCCATCCTCATAGCCGTAGATAGGGAATCCAAATTCAGGATCCACGCCGATTTGAACCAAGTCTGGCCAAGTCTGGTTGATTCCCGGCACGATGCTGTCCACCCAATAGCGGTAATACACTTTGGAGTACTGGTAATCCGAGCGTGTACGCTCTTGCAACTTCAAAGCGGTCGCGTACGGATCGTATGAATTCCCCGCATCCTCACTCGTGCGGTAAGCGCGAACGAACCATTTGCCCGGTTTGCGCAATTCGAGTTTGTGCTGATAGAATTCAATGTCGCGCAAGCTGAATCGGTTGTCTCCCTGGTAAACCGTCGTGCCAAAGCCGGAATTAAATCCGTAGACCAACTCGGGACTTTCGTAGGTCTCTTCTGGCTTGAGCCGCCAATGCAGCGCTGTGCTAACCTTCAGGTTTTCGGTGTTGTAATCGACCAGATCGATTTCCTTGTATCCTGTGCGGAAAAAATTCCCGAGGCCACGGGAATTGCTGCTTCCATCGCCCGAATAATCAAACACGGGCTTGTATTCATCCCCGTATATATTCACAGCGTCGAAGCCACCCGGATTGTCACTGTCCACGAGTGAACCATCGACCGGATTGTAATTGGTTGCTTCCCAATCGTAGGCAGTGAGACTGAAAGCGTTGAGCTTGAATCCGAGCACCGGGTCTCCGTTGGCATCCGTGATGTAGTCGGCATATCGAAACGCCAACTCATTCAGCTCACGTTCACCTACCCGAATGGAGGCATTGACTCCTGGAAATTGAAACGGAGATTTCGTCTCCATCGAGATGACCCCATTGAAGGCACCCGGACCATAAAACGCTGAACTCGCACCTGCGACTATGTCCACACTCTTCACGTCCAAATCTGAAGCGCCGAGGAAGTTGCCCAGCGAGAAATTCAATCCCGGACTTTGGTTATCGATTCCATCTATGAGCTGCAAAGAGCGCACAGGAGACGTAGAGTTGAATCCCCTTGTGTTGATGATTTTAAATCCGAGACTCGCAGACGTCACATCCACCCCTTTGAGGTTACCAAGGCCTTCATAGAACGAGCCCGAAGGCGCTTCTTTGATGGCAATGACGTCCATGGACTCCACGGTCAGAGGCGCCTGCTTTTGCTTCTCGCTGATGCGGTCCCCGATGACTTCCGCTGCATCGATCAGGATTTGGTCCGGTGCCAACTTGATGGTCAGCTTGTCATCCAACCCCTGCACCGTGACGCGCTTCAAGGTGTAGCCAATGAAACTGACTTGAAGCTGCACCGGAAACTGAGCGATTGGCAGCAAAAACTGTCCGTCAAAATCCGTTGTGACCCCTGTCGTCGTTCCCTCAATGATGACATTTGCCGAAAATATAGGGTCGCCCAATTCCGCATCTACGACACGACCTCGAAGCATTTGTTGCGCATCAAGCGAACCGGACAAGCCCGATAAGCCGGCCAAAAGCATCATAAAAAACCACTTCTTCATCATAACGCATTTGATTGAGGATTCAATTAACGTAAAAATCTCCGAAGGCCTTCTCGAAGAGGTGCTTTTTTATTACCAACACCTCCCCTCAATTCACCCTATGATGATGCGCACCTGGCTGTCAATTGTCACCACATCGCCCCCCCGCAGCTTGCGCCGCTTGCGCGATTCCAATTCATCGTTGACTGTGATCAAGCCGTCATCAACCATCATTTTCGCCTCTCCTCCTGTCGCTGCGTATCCGGTAGCCTTCAGTAACTGAAGCAAATCGATGAAATCCGAACGCAAGGCAAATGATTCCTCCTGCATGTTACCGAGGAAACCGCTCCGGGTTTGATTCGTTCATCATGCTGTACACCGCATCATAGATATCGTCTGCATTGGGTTTCGAATAGTAATCTCCATCGGAACCATAGGGCGGTAAATGCGGCTGCGCAGTCAATGTTTTGGGTGCTGCATCCAAAAATTTCCACCCCCCTTGGCGGTTCAACACGTCCTCCAAGATGTATGCGCTTGCTCCTCCTGGAACGTCTTCATCAACTACAAGCAATCGGTTCGTCTTGGCAAGCGAAGCGCCTACCACGGAAGTGCGATCCAATGGCAGCAAGGTTTGTAAATCCACGAGTTCTACGTGCACCCCCTTTTCCTCCAACCGCTCAGCAGCGCGAGCGGCCAAATTGAAGGTGGAGCCGTACGAAACCACCGTCACATCTGTTCCCGTTCGAACCACCTCTGCAATGCCCAGCGGGACCGTGAATTCGCCCAGGTTTCTAGGCAGCCGTTCTTTGAATCGATAACCGTTTAAACACTCAATCACCAATGCGGGCTCTTCGGCTTGCAGCAGGGCGTTGTACATTCCCGCCGCTTGCGTCATGTTGCGCGGGACGCAGACATACATGCCGCGCAGGGCGTGCACAATGGTGCCCATCGGCGATCCACTGTGCCAAATGCCTTCCAGTCGGTGACCGCGCGTTCGGACAATGAGCGGTGCCTTCTGCCCTCCCGCCGAGCGGTAGCGCACAGTGGCAGCATCATCTCTCAATATCTGCAAAGCGTAAAAGATGTAATCGAGGTATTGGATTTCAGCGATGGGTCGAAAGCCGCGCATCGCGAGGCCAATTCCCTGGCCTGCAATCGTGCACTCCCGGATGCCTGTGTCCGCCACCCGCAGCTCACCGAATTTCTCCTGCATGCCCTCCATCGATTGGTTCACTCCTCCAATCTTTCCGGTATCCTCTCCAAAAGTCACCAGCTCCGGGTGACGTTCAAAGAGCTTTTCGAAATTCTTTTGGAGCACCAACCTGCCGTCCACCCATTCCTCCTCTCCATACTCCGGTGCAACAGCCACCACTTTCAGCACGGAGTCGTCACCCTCACTGTATAGATGACGGCTGTATCGTGTGCGGTTTTCATGGGCCATTCGTTCTGAAAACGTTTGCAGTGCCGTTCGCCCAGCAGAGGACGCACCGGTGTGGCGCGCCAAAATAGATCGAGCGGCACCATGAATTTCTGCTCGCCCTGGAAATATCCCTGCCTTGAGTTGCTCTATTTCAGGGGCATTTGGCTCGACAGCAAGGATGAGCTGAATGACCTCATCCATCTCCTGCTCCAACTCCAATCGGAAGTCCGCCCAAGCTGTTTTCTGCTCATTCCGGACCTCTTTTTTGGCCTCTTTGCGAATTTCTGCGAGTTCCTCCGGCGTCGCCGCTCCCTCCAACGTCAAGAACTTTCCAAACTGCTCAATGCAGTCATACTCCGCAGCCCAAGCCATGCGCTCAGGAGATTTGTAGCGCTCATGCGAACCGGATGTACTGTGGCCCTGGGGCTGAGTTACTTCCTCGACATGCACCAATACAGGAACATGTTCTGTGCGACAGCGATGCGCCGCCTCCTCATAAGTGGCGATGAGGCTCGGATAATCCCAACCCTTAACCCGCATGATCACCAATCCATTGGAATCCTCCTCTTTTTCCATGCCACTTAAGGACTGAGAAATAGACCCTTTGGTGGTTTGAAATTCTTTCGGCACGCTGATTCCGTAACCGTCATCCCACACGTTCATTAACATCGGTACTTGCAGGACCCCAGCAGCATTCATCGTTTCCCAAAACAAACCTTCCGAGGTGCTCGCGTCTCCAATCGTTCCGATGGCGATTTCATTGCCGTTCGAGGTAAAGCCCGGCTTCGAGTTGGCCACTCCGTCCATCGTTCGATACAGCTTAGATGCCTGTGCCAAACCCAAAAGCCGTGGCATTTGACCGCCTGTGGGACTGATGTCCGCCGAACTATTAAATTGCCCCATATGGCTCAACCATTGGCCCTTCTCATCGAGAAAGCGCGTCGCAAAATGTCCTCCCATTTGGCGACCGGCGGAAGAAGGCTCTCGCTCGACGTCCGTGTCAGCGTATAGCGCCGCAAAAAACTGACGGACATCCAGCAAGCCTTTGCCCATCATGAGCGTTTGATCGCGGTAGTATCCAGAACGCCAATCGCCATCCTGTACCACTTTGGCCAAGGCGATTTGTGCCAACTCCTTGCCATCACCAAAAATACCAAACTTAGCCTTGCCTCCCAGCACCTCCTTTCGCCCCAATAGCGAGGCTTCACGGCTCAAACAGGCCAGGCGGTAATCATCCAAAAGCACCCTGCGGAAGTCCGGCTTTCCCGTTAATTCCTGCGCTTCAGATGCCATTGAATCCGTCTGCTTCATAGCGCGAATTTACGGCGCTTCTGACCAAGGTAGGTGATGCTAATCAGCTGGCTTTTTTCAATCGTGCATATTCCACCGCAATGGCGGTTCCCAAAGCGACATTGTGCTCGACCAGTTTCCGATTGGCCTTTAAGCTGGCTCCTTCGGTTACTTCATTGATGAATTGCAAGAGGTATGGGGTGAGTTGCTTTCCTTCAATGCCGGCGCTCCGTGCGGCCTCTAATCCCGCTTCAATCGCGGTTTGCACGAGGGAAGGATCAGCGGCATGCTCTTCGGGAATGGGGTTGGCTACTAAGAATCCACCAGCGAGCTCCAAATCCCATTTAGCTTGCATTGCACGTGCCACTTGTGAGGCGTTATCGCATCGATGCGGCAATGTCAATCCGCTTTCTCGGACAAAGAAAGCCGGGAATTCATCCGTTTGGTAGCCCAGAACAGAGACTCCTGAAGTCTCCAAGGCCTCGAGCGTTTTGGGCAGGTCGAGAATCGATTTCGCTCCTGCGCTGACCACCGCAACCCTCGCACGTGCCATCTCCGGGATGTCCGCAGAAATATCCCACGTCTCCGAAACTCCTCTGTGAACGCCGCCGATTCCACCGGTGGCAAACACGGAAATCCCTGCCAAATCCGCACCGATGAGGGTGCCGCTGACCGTAGTAGCCCCTAAAACCTTCTGAGCCAGGGCCATCGGCAAATCTCGGCGGGAGACTTTCCAAACCCCTTCTTCCGACGCCAAGGATTCGAGCATGTCTGCACTGCATCCAATGTGCATTTGGCCGTTTGCAACNGCAATGGTGGCGGGCGTTGCTCCACCCTCGCGCACAAGGNACTCCAGTTGCCGCGCAGTCTCCAAATTGGCGGGATATGGCATCCCGTGCGCGACAATGGTACTTTCCAATGCAACAACAGGCTCACCGTTTTGGAGGGCGGTTCGAACATCAGGGTGCAAGTGCAGGTGCGTATTCATTGAGCTGATTCTATTCAAATCCGATGGGGCTTACCATACCGTCGCATCTTCCATGGCCTTCCAAATCTTGTCCTTCAATGGCTGCAATCCTTTTTGGGCAACACTGGAAAAGAAAATGGGGTCTAAATCTGTTATTTCCGCTCGAATGGCCTCCTCCAGTTCATCGTCCAATAAGTCTGATTTAGACACGGCAAGCAGCCGATTCTTTTTCAGTAAATCTGGGTTGTACTTTTCCAATTCCCCGAGCAGCGTTTCATATTCCTTCCGAATGTCATCAGCGTCAGAAGGCACCAAAAACAAGAGCACTGGATTGCGCTCGATGTGCCTCAAAAAACGCAATCCCAATCCCTTGCCTTCAGATGCACCTTCGATAATTCCGGGAATGTCCGCCATCACGAATGAGCGGTCATCGCGGTAAGGAATCATGCCCAAATTCGGTTTGAGCGTCGTGAATGGGTAATTAGCGATCTCCGGTTTTGCTGCACTAACAACGGACAGAAGCGTGGATTTTCCGGCATTCGGAAATCCAACAAGGCCGACATCTGCCAACAATTTCAGCTCCAAAATTTTCCACTCTTCCCTTCCTTCTTCTCCGGGCTGAGCATAAGTCGGCGACTGACGAACGGGCGATTTGAAATGATCGTTTCCAAGGCCACCGCGCCCACCCGGCGTGATGATAAACTCCTCCCCTTCCTCCAGAATTTCTACGATAATCTCCTCGGTCTCAGCATCTCGGATAACGGTACCCAATGGGACATCGATGTACGCGTCCTTGCCGTTAGAACCGTGTTTGTGTTGCCCTCGTCCGGGTTCACCATGGGCTGCAATGACGTGCCGTGAGTATTTCAAGTGCAGCAGCGTCCAGTGCTGCTCGTTGCCTCGAATGATGATGTGCCCACCTCGACCGCCATCGCCTCCATCAGGACCGCCTTTGGCCGTCATTCGGTTGCGCATAAAATGCGCAGAGCCTGGCCCACCCTTTCCAGAGCGACAACAAATCTTGACGTAGTCAACAAAATTTTCGCCCGACATGAGTCAATTTAAAATTATTCGCTGGGAACCGCGGCGCACAAGCGCTCCGTGATTTCCTCAATTGTTCCAATGCCGTCTACACCGGTGTACTTGCCTTGTTCTGCATAATGACCAGCTACCGGCGCTGTTTCAGCATTGTAAACATCAATGCGTTTTTGAATCACCGTTGGGTTTGCGTCATCGGGTCGGCCGCTGGTTTCGGCACGAGCCAACAACCTGGCTTTCAATTCATCTTCATCCACATCCAGAGCCAACATGCACGCGATGGGTGCATTGCGGCCATTCAAAAAGGCATCCAATGCCTCGGCCTGAGCGGTTGTCCGCGGAAATCCGTCAAAAATAAATCCTTTCGCCGTTGGGTGATTATCCACCTCCGACTCCAGCATGCTGATGGTCACATCGTCCGGCACAAGCTTGCCCTGGTCCATGTAAGATTGAGCCAACTTACCCAATTCTGTTTCGCCTTTAATGTTGGCTCGAAAAATGTCTCCCGTGCTCAAATGAACCAACCCAAAATGCTCTACTAAAAAAGCACTCTGTGTTCCTTTCCCCGCTCCGGGAGGGCCAAAAAGGATGATGTTCAGCATGTTACTCGTCTTCGTTTGTTGCGTAAAATGAAACGTCAAAGGTAGCGCATGGAAGGGCTCAAGACTCGAATTGATGCGTTAACTTCGCAGGCGAAATCAGAATTGGACGAATACACACCATGAAGTACGACGTAATTGTTCTTGGAAGCGGCCCGGGCGGATACGTAACCGCGATTCGCGCTAGCCAATTGGGATTAAAAACAGCTGTGGTAGAACGCGAAGCCCTCGGTGGCATTTGCCTCAATTGGGGATGCATCCCTACCAAAGCCTTGTTGAAAAGCGCTAATGTCTTCGAGTACATCGAGCATGCGGAGGATTACGGCATCTCTGTCGCAACACCCAAAGCCGACTTCGGAGGAATGGTCAAACGCAGCCGCGGTGTTGCAGACGGAATGTCCAAAGGGGTTCAGTTCTTGATGAAAAAGAACAAGATTGATGTCATCATGGGCACGGGTAAATTATTGCCGGGCAAACAGCTTGAGGTGACCGATGAGGGAGGCAAAAAGCAATCCCTGCACGCTGACCACATCATTATAGCCACAGGGGCCCGCAGCCGGCACCTTCCGTCCATTCCGCAGGACGGCAAGAACATCATTGGATACCGGGAGGCGATGACCCTGAAGACGCAACCCAAGCGAATGGTCGTTGTGGGATCTGGCGCCATCGGTGTGGAGTTCGCTTACTTCTACAACGCCATTGGTACTGAAGTCACCGTGATTGAATACCAGGACCGCATTGTGCCGGTAGAAGACTCCGACGTCAGCAAGCAACTTGAGAAGAGCTTCAAAAAGACAGGAATCAAAGTGATGACATCATCCGAAGTCCTGAGCGTGAAATCAAAGGGCAGCGATCAAATCGTGCAAGTCAAGACGAAAAAAGGCGAAGAAACCATCGCATGCGATGTTGTGCTGAGTGCAGCGGGAGTGGTTGCTAACATCGAAAACATCGGCCTAGAAGACGTGGGAATCGTCGTCGATGCCGGCAAGGTCGTCGTAGATGACTATTACGCAACCAACATCCCGGGCTACTACGCCATTGGCGATTGCGTTCCGGGCCCCTCTTTGGCTCACGTCGCATCGGCTGAAGGTATCACGTGTGTCGAAAAAATCGCAGGCCACTCTCCCGACCCCATCGACTACGGAAACATTCCTGGTTGCACCTATTGCTTTCCAGAAGTGGCGAGTGTTGGCATGACCGAAGCCCAAGCTCAAGAAGCTGGGCACGAGGTCAAAGTTGGGAAATTCCCTTTCTCTGCTTCAGGCAAAGCCAGCGCATCGGGCCACAAGGATGGCTTCGTCAAATTGGTATTTGACGCGAAATACGGCGAGTTGCTTGGAGGCCATATGATCGGAGCCAATGTCACGGAGATGGTGGCTGAATTGGTCGCCTTGCGAAAGCTAGAAACCACCGGTCATGAACTCATCAAAACCATTCACCCTCACCCGACCCTGAGTGAAGCCGTCATGGAAGCCGCCGCCGCTGCCTACGGAGAGGTCATTCACCTCTAAGGTCGCAGGGTGATGTGCATGCAATTCCGTTCTGGAATGACCAAAATGCGTCCGGACTTCTGAAATGAACTCAGCACCTGCTGTATAGCCCGGGTAGGAGCAGAACAATCCGCTTCGTTGCTGGGCCGATCGGTGTATGCAATGTCAAATGATGCGCCGTAGCTGTGAGTCGAAGCATCGGTAATGGCATTGTAATTTTGGCGACCCAGCTGAGCCTGTTGCTGAGCTGTTCTCGTTAAACTGGTGACCCTAAAAGTTGTGCCTTCGCTCAGGGTGCCATCCAGTTGATCTGCAAACGCATGACCCATATCCTCCAGAAGAGAAGCTACTTCAGGCAGCAAAACAGCATGACTGTGGGAGAGCGGAGCAAGTTGATAGCCTCGACCATCCGTAACAGCGACCAATTTCCCCCGCCTCTTCCCAGATTTCATTTCTGATTTATCCTTCACATAGAAACTGTTGGGTAAATTCCGTGCCGCTTGCCGATGAGCTGTGTAAGGGTTCTTCGGCAAGTTGAGAACTTTTTTGTTGCAGGAACAAGGTAAGATCTCCTCTGGCTTTGATGGCGCATGGAATTGGGCTGAATCCCCTGTCGTGGCCAACTCGTTCAACTCATTTCCAACCTCCGTGCGCGGGTGTACGAGTCCATCTGCCGATTGAACGCTCGCTGGCGCGATCCAAGCCACGAAAAGAACCAATGCTGTGGCGAGAGTTATTCCTGCTCCAGCGATGCGATCCCACCGGTATCTCCTGCGTTTGG
>JGI20158J14315_10002519_pt1 | contig 12669 bp, 7 predicted proteins | sample COG_08_FD_14315 | JGI IMG/M metagenome (IMG submission 14315)
CGTACTAGTACCGTATATGTGTGAGTGTAGTCGTGTCTTTCTCTCGTTTTTCTAATTAAAAAACATTTGATTGCATATGTGCAAAAGTGTGCAGGGAGTACTCGTATCGATTTTTGAGGGACCAAATTCTTCTCAGAGCGCTAGAAGTCTTTCAACATACTTCCAATACTGATAGAATTCGATGCACCATTCACGTTCATTCGCGATGTGCTCCCCGTTCACCCCTGGATCACGAAGGAGCTGCTTAAACGCGCTCAGCGCCTCGTTTGATAAAATGACGTTTTTCGTGCGCTTCGATTTGTTCACGGCGAGCACCCTGGTCGTCTGCAATGAACGCGCTACGCGTTGGCTCTTTTGGAGTATGGTATCATCCAGGCCTGCAAGTCTGGCGACAGAAAGTCCGCACGAACCAAACGGGGCAGAACCGTCGCACAGTTTGTAATTATACCGCACGACATCGCGCGTCTTTTCGTTTATTTCGCTCGACATGTGGCACGACGCGAAGCGCAACGCGCTCGAGGAGGCTAAATTTTCATGTAAGTCGTGAAAATGCGTCGTAAACAGAGTGATTGCCGTGTTTGATTTCATCAACGCTCGAGCAACGGCTGATGCTATGGCGTACCCGTCAGAAGTACTCGTACCTTGGCCAATTTCATCCATAATCATAAGCGAAGTTGTATTCTTGTTCGCCACCTTCATCGCTGTTGCGCATGCCTGCGTTTCCGCGAGAAAAGTGGAAACGCCAGCTCGTAAGTCGTCTCTAAGCGTTCCGCATCTCACCACGAGTTGGTGAATGGGCGTTAATACGCACTCGGATGCAGGCACGTGCGCTCCTACTTGCGCGAGAACGACGGTAAGTCCAACTGCTCGCGCGAGAGTGCTTTTCCCGCCCATGTTTGGTCCAGACAAGAGAACAAACCTAGGGCATTCCCTCGGCTGACCGCCATCGTTATCGCAACAGCTTCCACCGAATTGCGCGTCGTTCTTCACAATATTTCGTTGCGATGCATCCAAGAGCGGATGCCAGAAATTCGTCAGCGAAACGATGGGTGTTCCATCGCTCTTGTTCAAACTCAGAAACCTCGGTACGCAGAAATCATTCGCCGTATCTTCGGCTTTTAGACGAGCGAATGAGTTCAAGGCATCAATATCAGCACCAGCGTTAATGAGTGCACGCCATAAGCACTTGTGCGTCGCAAATTGCGCAATAACCGTCGTAAAAGCTCGGGCTCCAGCACGGTCGGCGCGGTCAAACAAATACGCAGCGCGTTCATCTTCCAGCATTTGGTTTTCCACGTCGTCGTCTTCATCGTCCATCATCATTCCGAACTGTTCCACGTCGAAATCACGACGTTGTTGCTTCTGTTGACGCTGTATGTTCCTTTCTTTGTCCGCTTCTACTGCGTCAGCGTCGGCTCGGGCGTACGTTTTAAATGCTCTTTTATCAGGTGTCACGATTCGAATTTTTCTGCGCGCGTTTTCTTCGTCGTTGATTTTATCCACCCTGAGCGCTTCGCGCAAGTCTTCGAGAAGCGGACACGCGGTTTCGCCGAGTGCAATTGCTTTGTCTATTATTATAGGAACGTTTCTTTGTTCTCTTCGGAATGCCGCCAATCCTTTCAAAGACTTGGCTAAAATCATCAAGCATTCGACTGCTTTCGAGAAGCCATCGAGGCGCGATTGGTTCAACTCCCAAAACGCAACCAAAGCGTCGTCGAGAGTTTCACCTTCGTTGAGGCTTTCCATGGCGTTTCCGTAAAGTTCGTCGGAGTTTGGAGCGCCTCCAACTGTTGCCGCGGTCAGTGTGATAACAGCATCGCGGCATTGCGTCTGAGCGCTTGGATCGGTGCCCTCGATCAATACGTTAGCATTCGAAGCGCACATTGTTGCGCAATGCTGCGCAAGGTTCATACATTTCGTCAATGAGCGTTCACAATCACCACGCGGGAGCTTTCGCTTCAAGTATTCACGCGTTTCATAGTTGTGTTCGTTCGCCGTGGCAGCGCGTTGCTCGTCTGCATCTTTAAGTAGGAACTGTATTGTATCCTGTCTGGTCGTGATATCCGAGATTTGTACGAGAGGGCTGAAAACCATATCGCGCACCCGTCGCTTACCATGCGGCGTAATACAATCCCGAGAAAGTAAACCAATCAAAGATTTTTTACCTCCATCGGTTACGCCGAGCTCTTTCAACGCGTTGCCGTGAAATTCGAGCATTGTTTTACGTTGACGCAACGGACCGCTGTTGTTGTTATCATGGTTTTGGACGTCGTCGAAATCGATGTTGACGAGCGAGGCTAGGGAACCATATTTAGCGGACTTGAAGATTGATTCACACTGACCTGCCCAGGCACAGAATCGAATACCGAACGCCAGCGCAACGAGTCCAGCATTTCCTGCGCCTTCCACTGCTCTTCGCGTATCCGTGTCTGTTTCGAACTCAGCTTCACCGGCAAATTGACGAANAGCCCTCTTCACATCATCGATAGATATCTCCGGGAGAGGATCGCAGCCTCTCTCGATGACTCGGACGACTGGATTGTTTCGTAACGACGCGTGACTCGCATAGCTCTCGTCGTAATCATCCACATCGTCGTGTTGGTCGTGTACTCGTTCTGATGCAAAAGCACCGGCGCTCACACTCTCGTAGTGTCGTTTTATTGCGCGTTTCACGTTGCGTCGAATGGAGTTTGGCCCTCTCAAAGAAATAATAATTTCTTTCGGACGAGCTTGCGTAAGAATCGAGATCAGCTTCGCAAAAGCAGCGGATGTATCATCGTTGGTATCGTCGCCGTTGTTTACGAGTGATTCGTTGATACTGTTTTTGTTACTGTCGATTGAAATTTTGAACGAACCGAATTTGACGTTTCCTTTATCGGCGTCGATTAAGCAAACGCCGAGGAAGTCGTCGCCCTCTTGAGCGAGCGTGCAAACCCACGACTCTTGGTTCGTATCGTCAACAAATCCTTTATTCAAACCAGGTGTGATAATCTCTGTTATTTTTCGTTCACAGAGTTTCCTCTTGGTGTCAATCTCTTTCCCTTCGACGCATTTCGCGATGCAATATCCATGAGCGATGAGCTTCGAGCACCAGTCGTCGAAAACCACGTACGGGAAGCCAACTTTGCGCATGAAACCGCGATTCTTCCCGGATGGTCGCAAACCAACCGTTTCGCCCGTATCAGCATCGTTCTGAAAAAGATTAAAGAAGCGACCGACTTGAACGCACACTAAGCAGTCCATCATTTGCGATTTGACGCTCCAATACCAACGCGCGAACGGCGGGAGTTGTTCCAAAGCGCCGGTTGGAATAAAAAGCGACGAGGCGTCCGGAATCAACTCACCGTTTACTTCCGTGTCTAACTGCATCGCGCGCATCAACTCGTTCGCGACTAATTTCTCTCCGCGCGCGACATTTCTCGAATCGCGCTGGACCTTGATCCAGTCGGGAGGCTTGGTATTGTTTTTATCAGGCGNTTCTTCGTCTCCTGCTCCTCCTGTTTGCAGAGCGTCCAGGAGCGTGCGCTTCTTCATACGACGCGTCTTTTCGTTCTCCTTGTTTTCGTTAAGAAATTGAAGCATTTCGTCTGCATCATCGCGTTGTTCACGCCGTTGGAGCACGTCCGGACGGGTCATCACGACAGTTTCTGTTAACGAACTTGTCGTCGTGTTCGTCGACGTCGTTGCCGAAACACTTTTAAAATTATTAGGTTTTGGTATTTTTTGCGTCGTCGTCGTCGTCGCTCGAAACGAAAGCGCCGCATCGGACGCGCGATGTTTTTTACCAGGCGTTCGCGTCAAAAATGATGAAGACGACGCTTTCTTCGCAGGAGAGTTTGCAAAGGTAGGCGCTTGCATTGGTTGCGTGTGCGCCGTGGCGAAAGAAGCGCTGTGAAAACTTTGTCGTTTTTGTTTCTTTTCCTTCTTTGTCGCCGTTTTGAAACCTAAACCTTCTCCGCCTTCTCGAAAGGTTCTCAAGGCGTTCTCTTCGTTCATCATCGTCTTACCTGGCGGCGGAAAGAATCGACGTCGCGCTGCTTCCGCCGCCGGCACGCGATCTTCCTCGTCTTCTCCGCCGTCTTTATTGCGGTCGAACTTCATGCTCTTGCTTTTTTTATTTGTGAAGAAGAAGAAGAACTGAAGAAGAAGAAGAAGAAGAAGAAGAAGAAGACGAGACCTTTTTTTTTAAATGTGAACACCTAACGCGACTTATTTTGACATCTTTTGAACTTGTTATATATTGCGCTTCTGGTACTTTATGTAATATCGGTCATTCAAGTTCCCGTTCGTCCAAAGCGCGTTGAAATAAGAGAACCCGTAATCAGCCGGCAATCTGTTTTCGAACGGTTTCCCATCCGTAGCGGTTGGTTCGAACAAGTGCGGGACGACGGAGAGTTCTCGACACATTCGCATCGCGTACCCCGGATCGTCCGTCACTAAAATTAGAAACGCACCGGTTTTCAACGTGCGGTGAGATTCAACCAAAAAAGCACCATCGACGAGACAATTGGCGCTCCCATTCCACTCGGGCGGATCCGGAAAGTTTACGTATATTTCATCGAGCACTTCGTTTGGTATTTGCTTCCGCATGCACTCGTGGGCTAATCCACAGAGCATCGTGAGATTGCGAACGCCGAGTCGCAAACTTTTAATCCACGTCAACGCAACGCGATTCTCTCGCATTTCAATACCAAACCACTCTGTCGTCTCTTTTTCTTTCGCGCACCGCGACGTGATCCAATCTCCGTGGCCAGAGCACACTTCTAGCTTTGCTTTCATGAAAGCTTTTCCTTTCCTTTCGTATCTCGACGCCCAAAACTTTTCTATAGCAGGAGTTTCGGCAAGTTCTCTTTGCTTGTGAACAAAGATAATATCATCGGTCTCATCTACACCAAACGCTTCTGCTCGCTGCTTCGCTTCTTGTCTAATCACATCGTCATCGTTTGAAAGGAACGCTTCTATTTCGACAATCTCTCGAAGAGCGTCCGACGCTCTCGCTTTGAAAAAGTTCGAAACTGATTTACTCGGCGTTGTTGAGTCGTCGTTCGGTTTTTGGTTGTTACTTCTATCTTTTTCGCTGCTGTTATTCGCGTTGCTACTAAACTGCTCGGCGTTCCGTTGCTCTTCGTCTGCTCTCTCTCTGCACTTCGCTATTGCTCTTTTTGCGACGTCGACTTTCCCTACCGTCGCCGCGACACCGGCTAAAGAAGCGAGCGCTGACGCTGGAATGTTCAACACCTTTCCGTTCTCATCTTGTTGTAATTCTAATTCATTCAGTGTCTTTTCTGCTTTTTCTACGTCTAGTCTTGACGCGTACGACTTCGATAGATACTCGTAACACGCCGCGTCTGGTAATACGTCAAAACATTCTCGCATCAAAGAAAATGTTGCTTCCGCTGAATGGACATCGCGATATCTCACGCAATTCCTCAAAATAGTTGAAAACGTCCGCACGTTCGCTCGTGGACGGCTTGCACTACCGCGAACCATATCTTTCACTAATTCTAAAGCTTCATCTATCAATCCTTCCTCACATAGTCCCTTGACGAAGACGGTACACGTGACCTCGTTTGGTTTTTCATCGCAGTCGCGCTCCATCTTCTGAAAAACTTCTCTAGCTCGTTTTAACTCGCCAACTCGAACGCACGCGTTCAGTAAATTCGTGTAAGAGTATGCGTTTGGTTCGATGTTGCACTCTTTCTCGAGTATCCGAAACGCCTCTTCCGCGAACCCAAACTGCTTGTCGTTTCCAAAGTCTCTGATAAGACGGTTAAAGAATTTCACCTCTTTCAATTTCTTCGCTCGCTTTAAAAGAGTCTGCGCATCGCGAGACCGTTTTCTATTTGCTCTGAAACATCGATTCATTCCTTCGTCTAGCTTGGCAAGCTGTGAATACGGCGTCGGTTGTAACTCATTCAGCGATGACAAATGCTCTTCCTTAGACGTGTCTTTTTGTTGTTGTTCTGTCGGTTGTAACTCATTCAGCGATGACAAATGCTCTTCCTTAGACGTGTCTTTTTGTTGTTGCTCTGCGACGAAACGCGCAAAGTCCCCACCAACAACGACACCGTTAGATGATTTCTTCTTATCGTTCTCTCTTGTGTCGCTGACTTCGCGGCTTTCCTCGTTCTTTCGCTTCGCCGCCATGTGGGCGTCTCTTTTTTCTGACGATTTTTTTAGGTGTGTAGGTGTGTTCTCCCCTTCACTTTTATTTTTGTATCTCTCAGCTCAATCATCATCATCATCATCATTATTTCATTACTTTTATCAATGAGAGATGATTCTAACAGTAAGGATGTGGCGCAAACTGATAAAATGCGTTCTTCGAAGTAATAGACGATTAGTACGCATCCCTGCGCTTGCGCACGCTACAGAATCGTCTTGAAATTCAAAAATTGGAGGTAAAAACGTCTGTTGGAGCATAGATGACTGCACTGGATAACAAGGACACCTTCTTTGGTCTCAGAATGCGCAAAAGACGAACGAGACTCGCTATTATATTCAGTGTGTTTATTATATTGGCGTATTTTGATCCTTTGAAGAGAGGGGTGGACGAGGAAGCTGAAAAGAGTAGTTTGGGGATTACGAGACACCTAAGGGAGAGTTGAGTGCAGAGACGAAGGCGCAGACGATGGTAAAATCGGATAAACCACCACTCGCGACGAGCCTTCGTGATACACACGACAATTCACAGTCTTCTGACGCTATTATATCCTCGCAATTCATTTTCCCAGTGGGAACATACCCTTCGTCGCACTCGGCGACTATCATCGCGCTTGATAACGAAGAAGAAGAAGAAGAAGGCGGTCGTTATCGATTGCTCGCTTCGTGGTTTGCAGGTACAGAAGAGAACGCACCGGATGTTGCAATCTACACTTCGACGTATGATTCGAGAACGAGCTCTTGGCAGTCGATTCCGGACGTTGCCGTGAGTGCCTTTCGCCCGGACGATAGCTCGTGCGCGGTCATCTCTGGGGGCGAAGGCTGCAAGTTACGAGAAAACTCGCTTTGGAATCCAGTTTTGGTAAAAGAAAATGAAAACAACCACGTTGCGTTGTTTTATAAAGCCGGGAAACATCCTTCGATTTGGGAAGGCTACGTGAAACGCTCCAAGGATGATGGAAAAACGTGGGAACAACAAGCTGAGAAGTTGCCGAGGAACATTATCGGTCCGGCGAAAAACAAAATACTAGAAGTCAACGATAGATTATGGCTAGCGCCGTCTTCCAGAGAGGCAAACGCAAAGGATGGATCGCGAAATTGGAAACTGATCGTCGAACGGTCTCGTGACGGCGGGAAATCGTGGGATCCAGAGGAAAATGTAGAAGTGCCGTTTGATGGGAATGCAATTCAACCATCGATGTGGCGAGGCGACGATGGGTATTTGCGGATGGTAGCGAGAACCGCAACGGATTATGACGAGAAAGGGCGGCGCGCAGACCAGGTGAAAGTCAAGAAGCAGACGTTTATTCGAGGTAAAAAGTATATTATTTATAGCAAATCGTTAGATAAGGAAGGAGAGAAATGGATGAAAGCGAAACCGACGTCGTTGCCCGGCCCGAACAGCGGCATCGACGCGGTCAAATTAAGAGACGGTCGCGTCGTGATTATTTATAATCATTCTTGGGGACTGAAAAGTCTCGGAAGAGGTAAATTAAACGTAGCTATATCGCACGACGACGGTCTCACGTGGACGCCGAGTTCAACCGTTGTTCTGGAAAGCTTTGACGACGGCGCGATATCGGATGTAAACGTAGATAAAAAGAATCAAAAGAAACCGATCGAAATGAGTTATCCGGCTGTTATTCAGGATCCCAAAACAGATTTGATTCACATCGTTTATACTTACGACAGACAAACGATTAAGCACGTGGTTATCAATCCGAATAGATTGTAGATTAATGTGATTGTGTTTTAGATTAGTTGTAGATATTCTTCGAGATGCAATCCCTGCACACTTTTGCACATATGCAATCAAATGTTTTTTAATTAGAAAAACGAGAGAAAGACACGACTACACTCACACATATACGGTACTAGTACGCCTAACACCTCCTGGATGTGCTATTACTACTTTTACTACTACTGATTCCTACTCGGAAAATATTTCACCCTGGTCTCTCTGAACACCACGAAACTTCTGATGACGACTATAACGAAAGCAGCACCTACACACGTCGCCGCACAAAGGAACGCCTTCCCTCTGGACGCTGCGAATACAGATCCTAGCAAAACAGGCGTGATGATTCGCGCAGAGGAGTTTATCGCGCTATCGAATCCCATAACCGCCCCTCTGGACGTCGTCGGCACGCATTGCATCAACAGAATAGGGATTGATGGAGTGAAGAGAGGAACCCCACATACGTAAAAGAACGCCCCTAAGCCAGTGGTGAACGCTGTGGTGGATACGCCGATCATCGCCAGACCGATTGCGACGAGCGCTAATCCTATACCGCAGGTTTTCGTCAGTCCGAAAAATTTGAAGATTGGCGCAAAGAGTAGCGTAGATATGCTCAGAGAAACCAAACTCAAAGACGTCAACGTGGCACCAATCATCGTTGGTCCCATTCCCACTGTTCTAGAAATTACGAGAGGAAAGAACGAGTCGAACGTAGATTGACCGGCGTTGTAAAGAAACGACGTCACGCAGATTGTCCCCACCGCGGCGACCAAAGAAACGCCAAGCGGACAACTTAAGTTCTGCGAGTCATACAACGCGTCCACGTTTGCATTTGCATCGTTAGACGACCCTCCTCCTTCGTTTTTGCTCTTTTCCGTGCTTCCATCGGCTACCACATTTATCGTCTGCGCGCTAGTTGGCTCTACGACAAGTACAAATACTAATATGGAGGCTAAAATTGAGGCGTATCCGGTAAACGCAATCGTTGCGGATAAACTCAATCCAGAACATATGATTCCTCCTACGGTTGGGCCAACCACAAACGCCAACGTACAACAAGCCTCTCGCCATCCCATTAAACGCGCCGTAAATGCACCATTTTCGTACCTTTTCGCCGCGATCGCGTTGTTGTTGTTGTTGTTGTTAGCATTCATATCTGCCTTGTCCGTGGTCGCGGCCTCTCTGGTTGCTTTTTTACTTGCCGCTCGCATAGAGGCTGATACGCTCGAGCCAATATCGGCTAAATACGCCTTAATGACCGGGGATGCACCTGCACAACAACCCGCCAGCACGCGAAGGATTAAAAATGTTTCAAAAGAGTATCCAAGAGAAACGCACTTTGCCTGCGCCAATAAAAACGTACCCACTCCAAGAAGCGATAACGTTATTACTTTTTTCCGACCCACCATCGGTAAGTCGGATAAACGAGGCCATAGAAACAACGCAAAAAACATACCCAAAGGATAGGCGGACGTGAGATATCCGATTTTAGAGCCAGGGATGTCAAAATGCTTGACCAATTCCGGCGTGATTGGTCCCGTCGCCGTGAAACCGAGGAGATGAAAGAACGCGGCTAACATGACGGCGATTATCGATACGATTGTTGATAAAGGTATAGCGAAGTTGTCTCCTTTACTCGAAGATACCGACGATGATGCACAGACGAGCGTACCCCTACCTCGGAGGCGTGTTCTTCTTTGTTTTCGTTGACCGTCCGTATGCATAGTTTTCGTCGTCCTCAGCCGGTGGTGAGAACTATTTGTTGACGATGCTTTCACGTCGCTCCTTTTATTACTCTCGCCGCGCTTCATGTTGTTGCATCTCACGCTGTCTTCTTTAACGTGGAAAATATAGTCTCGTCTTTTTCCTCTGATGTGTCCTCTCGTCGATTGCGTCGCGTGCGGTATCGTTCCTGGTAAAGAAGAAGAAGAAGAAGAAGAAGATTGCGTTTTGTCGCGTTTTCCTCGACGCGTCGAACGAGGACGACAGAAAGGGGAGAAAGGAGATATTTTCATCCTCGTCGTTCGGTGTCGTCGTTCCGGGAAAGTATCGCGAACGTTTCTCGAGGAGAACGAAGAAAACGTTTCCATCGCCGTCATTATCGATGAAAGAGCNAGAGTAAGGGAGAGTCCTTCGACGCAGGGGAGAAGCCGTCTCTTTTGTGTCGTCGCGTCGTCGTCGTCGTCGAAAAAGCATCTTCCACGACGAAAGTAATAAGATATCCACTCAACACTCTCGTGTCTTCACTTTTATTATCATATAATAATTAGTAGTATACCACGATGCACGCCTCCTCCTCTTCCTCGAACTGCTCTCGCGACTCTGCCTCTCTGTTCGTGTCGTCCACGCGAGCTGCCACCGCTCGTCGCAACTCCGCCGCTGCTTTTAGACCAACATCAAATATATATCTTCGTCGCCAAAAACGGACAAGTCGAGGGTACGACAGAAATGCGTCCACGACAACCACCATTCGGTGTCATCAAAAGACGAGTTACGAGACGGTCAACTTGGGAAAAACGCAGCACGGGATTGCTTTCACGGATCTGAACAACATTTGCAACGAGATGATTGCAAAAAACGGGATTAAGAATGGTCAGGTAGTAGTACACTCGCGTCACACCACGACGGCAGTTACGATAAACGAGTACGAAGAAAGGTTAGTGGACGACGCGAGACAGTTTCTGTTGAAGTTGGTTCCTCCTTTATATCCTTATTTACACAACGACTTGCACGTCAGGTTTCCACCCGATGACGATCGTTGGAAAGGCACGGTCGAGGAGTGGAGAGCGCAAGAACCGTTGAACGCACACAGTCATTTAATTGCAATGTTGTTGGGTCAATCCGTGACGGTTCCCATCTGTGACGGGAAGATGACGCTCGGGACTTGGCAAAGTATTTTGTTCGTCGAGCTGGACGGCGAAAGAGAGCGCACGGTGGGCATTCAAGTTTCCGGCGAATGATTTTGACGTTCTTGTTATGCATATGTATTTATCTTCTTAAAATTAATTATTACAACAGTCTTTCGCTGCCTCGTATTTATTTATTCTACTTCTCTCTCTCTCTCTCTTTCTCTCTCTCTTGCTCCTCCTCCTCCTCCTTTTCTTCTTCTTCTTCTTCTAACCTCGGAAAACGACGGGCGGGTTTCATCGTTACTGTTTATTATTTCGCAATGACGGAGGCGAAAGATGCGCCCGTCCATTTTGGAGCTTGCTCTTTGTCCGCAGCTTTTTTCACCGGCGCGTTCAACAACTCTTCGTCTTCCGCGGCAAACATGTCTTCGTCTTCGTCCGCCCACGCCTTCTTGGTGTTCAAAGACGCTTTCGGCGTGACCATGTCCAACTTCTCCGCGAAGGATGCACCTGCTGTCGGCGCGTCTTGCTTCTCTTTCCCGCCAAACATGGAATCTTGTTTCTCTTTACCCGGCTTGAAAAAGCCACTATTGTTGTTGCTCTTGAAAAGCTTCGCCGCCATCGTTTCCGCCGGCGGCGCTTTTGGCGTCTCGTTATCGGAAACCATCTCTTCGTACGATGGAAGCTCTTCGGTCAAATCTTCAACGACATTATTGGAGCTCGCTTTAACCTTGATCGTCGCTGGTGTCTTGGCGACCGCTGCCCACGATGGCGACGACGATGGCGCCATCGCTTTCTCAACCGTGCTCGGCGGCGACATGGACGTGTCCATATCTTGTTCTCCGTCAGCCTCTTTTGTTCTTTGGACAGACTTTCTTTTTCTTTGGCGCTCTCTCGCCTTTTCCTTTTCTTCGGCGAACACGTCTTCGTATACTTCCTGGGAGACGCGCTGTTTGAACAACGCCCAAAAGACGCCCCCTGGCGTTCGTCTTCGGCTTCCATCGGCCGTTTGCATCCCTCCTTTACTTTCAATATTTTGAACTTCGACGGCCAAATTGGACACCATCTCGCCACCAACGATATCGAGCGCTCTTCGCATCAAACTCACTTTCGGCTCGTTCAATTGATTACAAATTTCCTTGGCAATTCTTCCCAAATCAGAACTTCTGGAACCGTTGGCAGATTTTCGTCGGTTCGACTTGAACGCCGGCGACGCGTTCGCCTTGCGCTTGGAAGATTCAAAATTCAGAAGCAATTTGCCGTTGTTTTTGTTGCTCGCCCCCGGCTTTGTGTTGCCCACTTTGAATTTCATCTCAACAACATTACTATTTCCAGTCGTCATCAATCCTGGTGCCGTCAACATCTTTGGCGGTTGCTGAGGGGCGGTCGAAGCCTCGTTCACGTTGATGAGTTCGAAGGTTTCCTTCTCTTCGAGCACTCGAACGTCTTCAAAATCTAAAGTAGCTGCGCTCATTTTTCTATGGATGAGATGTAAAATTTCTCTCTTCTGCTGCGACGCGTTAAAGAAGAAGAATTCAAAAAGATGTCTTTTCCGTAGTGTTTAGTAGTAGTATTGCGTTGCGCGTTAAAGTGTGTGTGTAACAGCGCGAATACTCTCTGTAGAAACCTCGGAAAAGTGAGGAAGAAATTAGCCAACGGAAGGACAACAACGACGACTAAAGAGAGCTGTTCTTTTCTTTTTTGAATTTTGAATTTTTCAGAGTTGTGTTTTTATGGCCTCCTTCTCGGGGGGGGCCTTCAACCCTAATTCTGAATCTTGGAAAAAAATGAAGAAGATACGCAAATTCTTTGTTTGGGTGCACTTGAAGAAAATTCATCGCTCGGCTTTTTATTAGACCGCGAGAGAGTTCTTTCTTTCCTCATATAAAGCACATAACAAAAACTTAAAACAAAAATGTT
>JGI20158J14315_10002524_pt1 | contig 12656 bp, 14 predicted proteins | sample COG_08_FD_14315 | JGI IMG/M metagenome (IMG submission 14315)
AGATATGCTTATTGAGCAGCTCTGATTCAGAAAAGTCTAGCAAGTGAAAGGCAGCCTGATTGGCATAAACAATCTCGCCATCGATGAGGTCGAACAACAGGCAGGCATCGCCCGCGCCGTCGAGAATCAACTTAAGGCGCTGCTCATTTTCTGCAATTTGTTCTAGCTGATCTTTTTGTCGTTCAATGCTGGCGTTCACTTCGGAGACCAGCACCCCAATTTCATCTTGCTCGTGACGCTTAGGTTTTTGGATTGTTAAACCGAGCGCAGACAAACTCTGAATGTCTGAAATAACGTGTTGAAGTGGGGAAATTATTTGTCGCCTTAATATGAAGATTAAAACAACGACCAGTAGCATGATTCTGAGAATTGCAATCCAGAGAAATTGCCGGTTGCGTTCAGAAAAGCCCTGCATACCACGACGAGGCTCAATCGAGAGATGAAGTGTGCCATAAAGCCCGGAGCTGTCTGCTGACGCGTCGATCGGGTCCTTGAACAGCGGAATAGCCTCCCTGTTATGCTTTTATCGATTAAAAGTGAGACCAGCGGCATCCTTTCATCCAAGGGTGGATTACTGCCAGAAGCTAATACTGCGCCCGAATCGTCTTCGAGTCTCACCGCATCAATAATCTCATTCATTAAGAGACCGTTGATCAGTTGTTGCGCCAGCACCGAATCAAGTTGGTAAGCCGCGTTCACAAGTGCCGGTTTACTGGCGGAAACTGCGCGTGATAGGGCCAGGCGGTCGGCCTTAAGCTCGTCTTGGAATTCAAGATAAACTTGGGCAGCGCTGAAGACCATGCTAACCAACATAACGGCGATGAGCGCCGAAAAAACAGCCCGAATCGCGAGTGAGTCTGCCCGTTTAACGCCGATCATTGACACGTCACAGTTCGCTCTTGCAAAAGGGCCTGTTCTTCTGGGACCCTTTCCAGCCCAGTTCAGCGTGATGCTTAGCCACTTGGTTTGACGTCAACCAAGGATTCGAGCACTGATGGAAAAGCGGCATCGGCGATGGCGCGCATCTCATCTTCCGTCCGATCTTGAATCGGATGCTCAACATAGAGCCGAAATGGATGAAAACCGAGGGCATTGCCCTGCGCTTCAGCGGCTTGTTCAAATTCTACCGTTGCAACAAACGCGCCTGGTAGCCCGCGTCGGTCTAGATCTAGAATGTCATGCAAACTGCACGACGTGCAAGATCCTCAGTCAGCCAAGGCTTCTAATACGGCGTCACAGGACCCTGCAATTTCTTGTCGCAGTGCATCGGGTGCAACCCGCGTAAACGTGGGTTTCCGAAAGCGTTTTGTGATGGCGCCTTGTTCATTGAGCAGCGCCTCAATGCGGTCCAAAAAGACGTTACCCTTCGGTTTCGAGATATCAAGTAAACCGATCACTGCGCCGTCGATTTGGCTCAGTCTTGGCAACGGTTGTCGCCCTTCTGGCATTGCTTCCGAAGTTGGGTCTAATAATTCCATAGTTTGATCTCCTACTAAGATTGAATCTGCCGGGTTACTGGAACACTGCCGGTGCTACCACTGGCGCCCCATCCGGCAATAATGGCAGAAAAAAGTCCCGCTCGTCCGCCCGCTCTGACGATATTTAATCCGCCTTCTCGAAACTTGCACAAAACGGCGCTTCTGAGCTTTTCAGGGAGGCCCTCAGCGATGCCGCCAGCGCCCTGAATCAGTTCTTCGCCCGGGATCATCAGCAAATCCAAAAGACGGTCTTTGACTTGTTGCTTGTTCCACTGCGCGTCGCGAAATATCCGCTCATGCTCAGGTGACACGACGAGAAATGCATCAGAGCCTTGAACCATCTTTGGGTGACCAATAACGCGTAACCCTGCTGCAAAGGATCGACAGAGTGACTCAGGGTCTCGAGATTTTTGGTCAACCAAGCCTTGCATCCCGTCGGCCGCAAAGACCGTAACGGTTGATTCTTCAGACGAAAACCCTTTCTCCACCGCGAGTGACTCCCAGCAGGAGTTGGTCTCATCTTCGGAAAAGCAAAAAGTGTATTTTCCTGGGTTGCCGAGTGCTGAGCGGTCAACCCCGCCTGGCCTGCCGCCGCCCACATTGCGAATAATGAGTTGTAGTGCGCGACCAATGGTTGCGTTAGCGCGATTACCCTGGCCGAGGGCATTTCCACCGGAGTTCATTCCAATTGCTCTTGAGATTGGGCCGTTCACAATCACCATTGGACCGGAAAAATAGGTCGTAGCTAATAAACCATGCATACAAAACTGATCTTCTAAAACGGCTTCAACGGCGGCAATTACAACCGGGAGGTATTCGGGACGACAACCCGCTAAGACCGCATTGATCGCAATTTTTTCAATGCTGCAGGGGGCAAAGTCCGGTGGCACAATGCCAATGATTTCATCGGGTTGCCGCCGCGTTCCTGCAAGCATTCGCATGACACGCTCGGCCGTGGGCGGCACCACAGGTAGCCCATCAGACCAACCTTGGTCATAACCGATTTCAATGTCATCAACGTTTTCAAAATTTAGACGCCGTGCAGCGAGCATGTGACCAGAGAATTGGGCAGCCAGGCGTTCTTGCATCCCTGGATCATGGGTCTTTGAACCGCACCCCGGTCTAAATTTCGGCAGATCACTTTTGAATTGAATGCCGAGAAGCGCCTCCCATGCGGCGACGTCCCAGCCAAAGATTCTAGACGTCTCAATACCATCTTTTTGGATAATGAGGGTGGGCACGACTTCTATTCGCAATCGGTAAGATTGCTCGAGCGACGCATCAAACTCGACCGGAAGACCCGTCGGAAAGTCTTGAGTATCCTGACAGATGACCCGGAGATTAAAGTGCTCAGCGATCTGCCGAATAATAGGCTCGATTAAAGTGCAAGTTTCACAACTTTGTTTCACAACCAAAGTGATTTCTGTCATGGCAGGTTACCCTCTTTAAAATGTTGACGAACCTGCTTTAAATCTTCCGCCGTATCCACGCCAGGTGGCACAGGCCTTATGGCCTTTTCAACTAAGATTTCTGCGCCATGAGCGAGCGCTCGCAATTGTTCTAGCTTTTCGAGTCGCTCAAGCCTTGTAGTCGGCCATTGAACAAATTGGTTTAGAAACCCGACGCGGTAAGCATACAACCCAATATGTCTTAAGTGGTCGTCCGCCTCGATCGGGTCCTGATCTCTGTTAAACGGAATCGCGGCTCGGCTAAAGTAAAGTGCTCGATTTGTAAGGCTTGTAACAACCTTGACACAATTGGGGTCCGATAACTGTTCAACGTGATCAAACCTGCAAGCCAGGGTCGCCATTTCGGTCTGCGCCCGCGCAATGCCCTGAGCAACCTGATCTAAGCATTCCGGGGGCATTAAGGGCTCATCGCCCTGTAGATTGACCACGATGGTGTCATCACTCAAGTCAAGGCTTGCCGCTGCGGCAGCCAGCCGGTCCGTGCCAGACGGTAGGTCCGCCTGAGTCATGACGACATCACATTGGCTACCCTTCAGGGCGAGCTTAATATCTTGATGGTCTGTTGCCACGATCACCCGGCTCGCGCCGCTCAACATCGCTTGCGTCACGACCCGCTGAATCATGGTTTGCCCCTCGATGTCACACAAGGGCTTACCCGGCAAACGGGTGCTTTGCCAGCGGGCTGGGATGATAATGACAAAAGGTGTTGTCACGAGGTCGGCGCCGCCTCGTCTTCGTGGCTGAGCGTATCACTCAAACGCCTTGCTTGGTTGGGTAACATGACCGGAATGTCATCGCGTATCGGGTAAGCTAATTGATCAACCGAGCAAACTAACTCCCCCAAGTTCGAGTCAAGGGTGAGCATCCCCTTACACACNGGGCAAACTAAAATTTCTAATAATCGATGATTGATCGCCATAAAGCCTACCTTAAGTTACTTGCCTTAGATTTAACCACACGGGTCCAGCAACGTCTGCGTTCACAACCAATTTNNGACCCGGGTCTTTAACTATTCGTTCGATTGTAACGTCCGCCGGATTTGTTCTTTGAGGGCATTGGGTAGGTCNAATCGAACAACGAGAACGAACACGGGCGCCTTAATCATCTCAAAGTCTAGCGCGCGACATCTACTGTAATCTTTCTCGGTTATCACCACCGGCCGGTCGTCATGAAAGTTAAGATCTTCTTCGCTAAAGGGCGCATGGTCCGGCCAAGGATGCTCGATGACGGCACAGCCTAAATTCGAAAGGGTCTGGAAGAATCGTTGCGGATGCCCAATGCCGGCCACGCCATGCACCGATTTTCGCTGGATCACATCTAAGGAGATTTTNTNAGTGGTTTTNGCATCNAGTAGGTGGTCCACCTCAACGGCAATTGGGAGGGCGCTTGTGGGCGCAACCTTAAACTGATCGGGCCCATTGACTAAAATACAATCGACTTCTTGGAGCCGTGAAGGTTTTTCTCTCAGTGGCCCTGCTGGGAGCAATCGTCCATTGCCAAAGCCGCGCAAGCCATCGATCACAACAATCTCAAAATGCCTTGGCAGCGAATAGTGCTGTAAGCCATCATCACTAATGATCACGTTGCAGTCGGTGGTTTCATTTAATTGGGCGGCTGCTTGAACTCGATCCCGGCAACAGATTGTGGGCACGCCCGTCGATGCCTCGATCATGAGCGGCTCGTCACCAACCAATGCTGGATCGGATCCCGCAGTGACGCGAATGGCCTGCTTCGTAGACCCACCGAAACCTCGGGAAATCACGCCAGGCTTATAGCCTTCTTCGATTAACCAATTGGCAAGGGCAATGACAACAGGCGTTTTACCGGTGCCTCCAGCGGTAATATTGCCCACAACAATGATAGGGATTGGGCTCTGGTAACGTGCTTGGTGGGTCTCTGAGCGACGCCGTTTGCGACCCGCGAGCTGCTGGAACAGCCAACTGACCGGTGACAGCAAACTCAGCCATCGATCTCGCCGATACCAAGCCTTGGGTAACCATAGTCCCAAGGCAAAGCCCTGCCGCTGATCGCTTGACAAGCCAATTGTTGCCGCCGCAATTGCGGCTTGCGGTGGAGGCTCAAGCGCTGCCTCTGTGTCATTCACTTGATAGAATTGCGCGTAGCGCTCGCCAAGCTGCAGCAGCTCTTGATGGGTGCCTTGCTCCTTAATTTCGCCGTTGTCTAAAACCAGGATCCGATCCGCTTTTTCGATCGTGCTCAGGCGATGAGCAATCACGATGGTCGTGCGCCCTTTAACAACCTGCTCCAGCGCGGTTTGGATGGCCCGTTCTGATTCAGTGTCTAGCGCGGAGGTCGCTTCGTCGAGAATTAGGACGGGGGCATTCTTCAATAGCGCTCGGGCAATTGCCAAACGCTGACGTTGCCCGCCAGAGAGCAAGACGCCGTTGTCACCCACTTCCGTTGCCAAGCCCTGATCAAATTCTTGGATAAAATCCCAGGCTTGGGCATCGCGCGTCGCTTGCTCTACGTCGGACGCCGTTTTGTCCGACAAAGCGCCATAGGCAATATTGCGCTCAATTGTGTCATTAAACAGCGTAATCGTTTGGCTAACGATCGCCATATGACTTCTCAGGCTCTTTGCGCGTCATCGAAGCAATCGGATGACCGTCTAACAAAATATCACCAGAGGTGGGCTCGTAAAACCGCGGTATTAATGAGGCCAGAGTTGACTTGCCGCCACCGCTTGGCCCAACGAGAGCGATTGTTTCACCCGCCAAGGCTGTGAAAGAGATATTCCTAAGCACTTCGCCGTCCGCACGCGGGTAGCTAAACGATACATTGCGGAATTCAATCGAGCCTTTGACCGCTTCTAAGACTAAATCGCCATCATCAGGCTCGACCGCTTCGTCTAAGACGTCAAACAGGTCGGCGGACGCCGCAATCCCCTTTTGGACAATGGCTATGATTTCGGTTAACTGACGGATGGGTTTTGCTAGGAGCCCACCCGTTGTGATGAAGGCCACGACATCACCTGTTGACATCATGCCGCGAATGCTGGGGTCCAATAGCAACCAGACTAACCCCGCTAAGACCAAGGATACGATCAATTGAATTACGGGCGTCGCGATGGCAGAGGTAATGACCATTTTCATCGACTGATTGCGATTAAAGGCGCTGACTCGCTCAAACCGTTTTCGTTCATAGTCTTCGCCGCCAAAGGTACGAACCTCGCGATAACCTTGAACGGCTTCAGAGGCCACTTGTGTGACGTCCCCCATCGAGTCTTGAATGCGTTCGCTGATTCGCCTAAAGCGGCGTCCAGCAATTCGAGCGAGCAAGCCAATAATGGGTGCTGCGATTAAAAACAATAGGGTTAGGCGCCAATTAAGATAGATTAAGAAGCTTAGATAGCCGACGACGGTTAAGCCTTCGCGAAACAGGATCTTAACAGCGTCGGTTGCCGCCCCCGTGACCTGGGTTACGTGATAGGTCAGTTTGGCGACTAGGTGACCGAAAGGATGATTGTCAAAGTAGCTACTTGGCAGGTTTAGAAATCGATCGAACAGCTCGACACGCAATGAATAGATCATGGAATTTGCAGCAAAATGGATAAAATAGTTGCCGATAAAGGTCCCGAGCCCACGGATTAGAACAATGACGACAATTGCGGTCGGGACAAATTGTTGGTTGTCGATCGCATTCACCGTCAGCCAAGCCTGCAGCTTTTCCATGACCCAGCCTGCCGTATCGGCTGGGCCGTCCTGGAGTGAGTCCACTAAGTAGGCAACCAGTTGTACGACGCTCACATTGGCGATGGAATACAACGAAAATCCGATCAGGCTCATGAAGAACGCCGTCCACGGCGTATAACTGAGTAGCCGCTTGTAGATCACACTGTCCGTTGTTTTTGAGGTCATGGCGTTATCAGTTGGGGGCTTCTGAATTCGACTGGGTTTTAATTTGCACTCGGCTGATGCCGGCTTGGGTCAAAATATCAAGTAGGGTTACGACATTTTGATGACTGGCGCGTGCATCTGCCATCAGGACAACGTGTTCTGGCTTTAGTGTGTCGATAGTCGATTGAATGGCTATTGTGAGCGCTGCAGAGCCTTGGCTCAAAACGACGGCATCATTGATCGCATATTCCCCGCGACTCGAAACACTCACGACCATTACATCTTTGGTTGGTTCTGATTGACCGTCGGCCGTCGGTAATTCCAAATCGATCTGTGTTTCTAATTTAAACGACGTCGAAACCATAAAAAAAATAAGCAGCAAGAAGACGACATCGATCAAGGGCGTTAAATTGACCTCAAGAGGGTCTGTTCTTCGACGAACAAAGTTCATCCTTTTGGCCGCTCTGCTAAAAAGGGCACCTGTCGCGCGGTGATGTGATCAACAAGGCTCTGCGCATCTTGTTGCATGTCGATCGCAAGTTCGTCGATTTTTCGAACCAGAAAACGATGGCAAAACAGTGCCGGAATGGCCACGCTTAGCCCAGCGGCGGTGGTAATCAGTGCTTCGGAAATACCGCCCGCTAAGGCTGGCGCATTGCCGATACCTGCCAATTGAATGGCGCTAAAGACTTTAATCATGCCGATGACGGTGCCCAACAAGCCCAGTAAGGGCGCGATCGCCGCGACGCTGCCCAAGGTCGACAAATAACGCTCCAAGTCATGTACCACTTGAATGCCGGTGGCTTCAATGCTTCGAAGCATTGGATCTCGCCCAAACGGGTTTTGCTGTATTCCCGCAGCCAGCACTTGCCCTAATGGCGAGCTGAGCTGCAATTGATTGAGGGCCTCTGGCGTGAGCGCGCCCGCCTCTATCTGGACCAGCACATCGGCCAAAAGGTGTCTCGGCGCAACCGTTTGACGTCGCAGCGTCCAGGCACGCTCGATTGCAATGCCCGCGGCAACAATGGAGCAGGCAATGATCGGAATCATCAACCAGCCCCCTGACTTTAGGAGTTCAAGCACGCCACATCCCACGTTGAGCAAATCGTTACTTTAGCACAAGGACTTGGGTTCGCCTCGGCCCTATCAGCGCCTGCATTATCGAACATCAAGCCACAATTTTGTTGTCAAATAACGTTGCTATCTGGTGGGCACTGAGGCCCAAGTCTTGGGCTAGGATCTCTTCACTGTGCTCTCCAAGGCTCGGCGCGCGAAGCGCAGGCAGGTTGGTGCTTGCGCCAAAGCGAATCGGATTCGCTGGCGCAAGGTAGGTTCCAATGCCGGGCTGTTCTAGCAAATTAAACAGTGGATTGTCTTCCGAGCAATCCGGATCCAGTGCAAGGAGTTCTTGGAACGTATGATACGGCCCAAAGCAAACACCCGCCTCACTCAGCCTTTGACTCACTTCCTGGCCCGTATGCGCTTTAAACCAAGGATTGATGAGCTCTGTAATTAATACGCGGTGCTCAAATCGTTGACTTTGGGTCTCAAAATAAATTGATTGATGCATCGCTAGTTGGGCGATTTTCTCAGCGATGCCGGTTGCTTGGATGATTGCCTGCCATTGTTTGGGTGTAAGCCCAACCAACATAAAACGCTTGCCATCCTGACTCACAAAATCTTTCCCGAAGGCGCCGTAGAGGTAATTGCCATAGCGGGGCCTGTCGGCTTGGTTTATTGCGGCTTCTGCTAGGTTGCCTAGGTGACCGGCGGTTGCAAGTGCGACATCTTTCAAAGCAATTTCGACCAACTGGCCTGCGCCTGACGTTCGGCGATGACGTTCGGCGGCCAGCAGCGCAGTTGCCGCCATCTGACCTGTAATAGTGTCCCAGGCTGGTAACACATGGTTTGTGGGCGCTGGGTCCATCGGATCGCCCGTTACCGCGGCAAAACCACTGGCCGGGTTAACCGTATAATCTACTTCGGACCCCCCTTTTCTATTTCCAAGTATATTGATGTAAATCAAATCATTACGTGCTTTTTTTAAACTATCATAAGACAACCATCCACGCGCCGGGAAGTTGGTTAAGAAAAGTCCGGCGTCATCGCCAGGCCGAGCCAAGAGCGCGGCAATCAGCTCTTGCGCCTCAGGGCGTCGAATATCGAGCTGAATCGATCGCTTGCCTTTATTCATACCGGCCCAGAATAAGCTGTCGCCAGCGCTGGTTACGGGCCAGCGCTGGTAGTCTAAGCCGCCGCCAATCGGGTCAAAGCGAATGACATCAGCGCCCAACTGCGCCAAGGTCATACCGCCTAGGGGCGCGCGACAAAAGCGCTGCCCTCGACGACCCGCATTCCCGCCAAAATTCCCTGCATGCTCGCTCCTCATCGTCATTATCGTGTACCGGGCGGTGACCGATCATTGGTTCTTCAACCAGCCGTTTCAAGTGTCACTAGGGTAGTAACGCAGCCAACGACCAATCCAGGACCTTGGCGTCAGGTAAGTCGCTCGGCGCCTCGGGCCCGCGCTTTGCGAAGACCTCAACCGAAAGCTTTGCAACTGTTGCGTCTTGAACCTTATGGGTATCCTTAATCGTGATCTGCGAGGAAAGGATATCCCCTTCAAAAACAGGACCAACATGATCACAACGATACCAGGCCAGGATTTGTAAGATATGCGGTAAGCCCATCGCCAACTGTTTGCTGGCAATCGATATGGTGTGCCCGCCATAAACGAGCCGTTTACCATAAACGCTGCGAGTGGCATCCGTATGCGTCATGGCAAGGTTGAGCGTCATTCGGACGAGTTCTGGCGCGCAAGTGACCGTATCAGCGGCTTCGACTAGCAGCGTTTGTCCGACCATCAATGGCTCGGATGCGCTGGGATACCGGGCTCGATAAGCCGCAAAGTGCCAATCCGGAACATGCGCCAGCAACTGCTCGTCAGTAATTTCTGCTGGCATGATGCCAAAATCATCGTCGTGACCCGTCTTGGCATCGGGATCTCGACAAGGGATCATTGGGCAACGCCAAAAATGTAGGACGGTCTCCCCTTTTTGGTTTTCGACTTTGATTTCCAACGCGACCATTCCTGATGCGGCTCGTCCGGGCTTGATCGTGTTTTGTTTTAGCCCGACAACCTGCGTTCGCGTGGTCAGGGTGTCCTGGATAAATACCGGCGCCAGCAGTTGAAGTCCTCGATAAAAGAGATTGCCCAGAACGCGTTGGCTTGGAATGGTGCTTTGACCGATCGCCAAATTGCAGACCAGTGCTGGGTTGACAAGCATCCTCGGTTCACGGGTCACAGACTGACATAGGGGTTGATCTAACGTTAGACGGTTGCGATCACCAAACAGGCCTTGGTGCAAAGCTGCCATCCCCTCAGTCACGGTAACAGACGGGACATCAGAGAAATCTTGACCGATGAAAAAATCTTCAAAGTATGGGACAAGCATCATTGTGAGCAACCTCGCGTCGAAATGGGCCAAAGCTCCTGCACGTATCCGTCTCGAACCACATAATAATAGTCATGCAGGTTCACGGTTGGGTCACAATGCGGCGTTAGCAACTCCAATTTATCGCCTAATTGTAGTGTCCTAGACGGGTTGTCCAAAGCAACAATGCCATGCTCATCGCCGCCCCAATAGTAATTGAGCCCATCGACGTCTTTNAATTGGGGCGGCATCTTGTCNGAGGCGAGGGATTTAAACCCNGCATCAACGGTCACGGTCCGCGGCTTAGGTTGGCTAATCAAAGTGACCAAAACGGTTAAGGCCACCGAGAAGTCCTCAAAGGTGGGACCATTGTTACTTTCAATATCTCGATACTCAATGTCCATAAACGCGTAGGAGCCGGCTTGTAACTCGCTCAAGATGCCCAGGTCTGCTTCAAAGTCGATCGAACCTGTTCCGCCGCCAGACATCAACTGCACCGAGTATCCTGCGCGCTCCACGACGTTTCTCGCTTCAGCGCCTGTTGCCAGCGCCCGCTGATACTTGCTTTTTCGCTTGTCAAATTCAGGGATGTGCATGCAATGTCCCGCATAGGTTTGCAGCCCCAAAAACACCAAATGTGGGCAGTCGCGGTCAATCATTTGCAGGAGTGCAAGCAACGCCTCGTTCGGCGCAATGCCGGTTCGGCCAAGGCCTGGATCGATATCAATCAAAATTTTCAAGGTTGCTTGCCTTTGAGCAAGCGCGGCTTCAAGCCGCATCACCGCCTCAGGGTGATCAACTACCACAATTAACTGTGCATTTTTTCGCGCCAGTTCGGAAACGCGCGTAATCGTTCGCTCATCGACAACAGGTGAGGTAATCAAGATCGATTCAATGCCTGCACGTTGCATAACTTCCGCCTCAGACACTTTCGCGCAGCAAATACCTGCTGCACCCAAGCTAATTGTCGGTGCGCAATGACAGGGCATTTATGCATCTTACTGTGTGGCCGCAGCGCAATGCCGGTGGTTTTTGACCACTGCGCCATCCGAGCGAGGTTTGCTTCAAACCGGGCCTCATCCAGCAATAATGCCGGTGTTGGCAAATCCGCAACGGGTACCGGTTCGGCAAGCCGAATTGGGTCAATCGGTCGAGCGTTCAATTGGGCGTTAAACCACTGATCAAATTCCATTGGCTTCCTCGAAGTGACAATCCTGAGTTTGGCAATTATCACCCTGCTCAACTTGCAGCGTGACATGATGAATCGAAAACTGTTGTGCAAGCGCGCGGCTAACGGTTTGATAGCCGTTGGGTTGTGCCCACAGGGGATGCTCTGGCATCACCAAATGCGCGGTCAAACAGGTTTCCTGCGTACTCATGGCCCAGATGTGTAAGTCGTGGACCGCGGTAACCCCGCTAATATTCCTTAAAAATTGAGCAACCGCTTCCGGGTCGATATTGGGCGGCACTGCGTCGAGGATGAGGCTGAGTGCATCGCCCAGCATGCGCCAGGTTAGGTATAAAATGACCGAAACGATGGCCAAGGCCACGACAGGATCTATCCAGTAGGCATCGGTGTAAAGCATGACAATGCCCGCAACGACAACCCCTGCTGAGACCAAGGCGTCGAATGCTAGATGCAGAAAGGCACCTTTAATATTGAGGTCATGATGACTCTGCTTCATGAAAAGCAAGGCCGCCCCGCCGTTGATGACAATGCCGATTGCGGCGACATAAATGACAATTTCCGTCTGCACAGTGGTTGTGGACGATAGTTTTTCAAGCGCGCCGAACGCGATGTAAATCGATGCAAACAGTAAGGTGATGGCGTTTGCGAGGGCTGCTAAAATTGTGGTTCGACGATAACCGTAACTGAAACGAGCGCCCGCTTTCTTGGTTGCAAGGTAGCTGGCGATCCAGGCCAAAACAAGACCCAAGACATCGCTTAAATTATGTCCGGCGTCGGCCAGAAGACCCATAGAGTCTGCTTCTAGCGCCAAGGCCGCTTCAACAATCGTAAAGGAAAGGTTGGCAAAGACAGCGAGTCCAAAGCTTAAATTGATCTTCCCGGAAAACGACGGTGCGTGATGGCTGTGATGGCCATGATGATCATGCATAAAAGCGTCCTATTCGCTTAGATTTCCCCAAGCCACTTCACGACTTGCAGGTTCAGTCTATCCCAAGCTGGAGCGCGCCAAAACCGCTAGATGCTTTGCGTTTTTTGCGCAACCAGTCTCGCGATCGCAAGTGAAGCCGTCAGTCCTGGAGACTCTATTCCAAACAGATTGACCAAATGAGGAAACCCGAGTTCAGACTCTTCACGAATCAGAAAGTCTGCAGCCGGCTCGCCCGGCGCCTGAATCTTGGGTCGTATGCCGGCATAGCTGGGGTTCAAACTGCCGGACTTAAGTCCTGGAA
>JGI20158J14315_10002526_pt1 | contig 12654 bp, 25 predicted proteins | sample COG_08_FD_14315 | JGI IMG/M metagenome (IMG submission 14315)
CAGAATGTTGAACTTTTAAATGAAATAATTGATGTCAATGATTTGACATTGATAGAAAAACCAAAAGAGAAAGAATAATGGTTACTAAAGAATGTGAACTTTGTAGTAGTACAGATGACCAAAATTCTATTATAAAAGTGTATGGTGATTGGTTTCATGAAGACTGTTTAGATGACGCTATTGCAGACGCAAAAATACAAGAACAAGAACATCGTGAAATGATGAGACATCATGGCGAATACGATGAACCCCCATCAGGTATGACAGAGACAGAACAAATCATGGCAGACCAATCGGACGCAGGGTACGAGTATTGAAAAGTAATTAATATTTAACCCCTTAACTTGTTAAGGGGATTAAATATAATTAGAAAGGGAAATTATGGTTCACAAAAATGGTTGGTCTCGTTACGCTAAAGACGTTAGAGAGACTGATGAATTACTTACGAAAGGGAATGAGTTTGTTCCTGTAATAGCAGTAAGTCGTGCATTTGGCAAGACAACTATTACATATGGTGATGACAAATCACCCAAGCAAAAGACATTTACGGATTGGAACACCGTAGTTATAAATGAGAAAGTTTGGCGTATCCACAACAGGGAAACGCAATAACAAAGTTACTTACGTACATTACCCCTTTATGTATAGTANGTAGCTTGTAGCACAGACCGATGTGAGAAGATACACGCAAGTGTTGATGAAAAGCAAAGCCGAGTGTGTGTTACAAGCTACTTATATTATAGAACTAGCTGACCTCTCGCTTAGAGTACTCAAAGTATGATAACTAACTAAGGCATACACGAAGTCAGTTGTCTCAGACTTATAGGTAGCTTGTAGCATATCTTATGTAAAGAAACTTATTGGATGAGTTTTGAGGTATGTTACAAGCTATTTATACGTACGTAGCTTACAGTCCAGACACAACATACGAAAGTATTGTTTGTTTCATGCCCATCTGGACTGTGAGGTATGTATATACCAGAAAGGGGTGACATATGTTACCTAACGGTATGGCTAGACAAGAGCCACCACCAATACGCAAAGGTGGAAAGCAACCTAAAATTTTGTCAGATGACAAAGTTAAGGTGTTGTTAAATAACCCGAACGTGTGGTACGTAGTCGCTACTTTACCTAAGTGGAGTAGTGGTGTTGTCGGAAACATACGGAGTATGGAACAACGAAACATAAGTCACTTGAAAGACAAAGGTTCTTTTGAGTGTAAGCAAAGAAAAAACAACGAGGGTGTGGACTTATACATTAAGTTCGTACCGATTGGAGAATAACAAATGAGCAAAAAACAAACATGTTGGGACTTAGTGTCCTACGTAATAGGAAAATCAGATAGAGTACTTTTATACGGTCCTCCGGGAACAGGTAAAACTTACTCTGCTGTAAAAAATAATGCACCATTGAACATAAACGGTGACGCTAACGTATTTCAGTTAGTCATGACCGAAGAAAGTTCAAGTGCAGACCTACAAGGTTTTTACCAAATAGGGGAAAATCAAATGTTTGAATGGCATGACGGTATTGCTATACAAGCATGGCGTAATGGTGGTAGGTTAGTCATCAATGAGATTGACCATGCGTCACCGGATGCGATGACATTCTTACATGCAGTACTTGACGATAAAGATATTGCAGGTATTACGCTTAACAATAAAGAGAAAGAAACTGTTCGTCCTAACGAAGGATTTACAGTAATAGCAACATCAAACGCAGACCCCGAGAGCTTACCACAAGCACTCAAGGATAGGTTTCCTGTTGCAATACACATAGATGAGATACATCCTAAGGCATTGGAAAAATTTCCAAAAGAATGGCACCAAGCTATTAGCGATACATCATTAACGACTGATGAAGATGAACGTATTTCCATTCGTAAATGGGATGAGTTCTTTAAGTTGCAAGAGCAAGGGTTAGACTTAGATACAGCAGGACTAGTAGTCTTTGGCGATAGAGCTGAAGAATTGTTAGACGCTATCAAGCTAAGTGACGTAGAATAATGCGTCATAGACCATTCCCCGAAATAGTTACGGGAGAAAGAGATTGGGAAGTATACGAAGATACTAAACAACCTCGTACAGACATGACCAATAGGAAAATGTATGTACCTCTAGATGATGAGTGTCATAAATGTGGTATCAATCATGGACGTGTAATCCGTAGACATGAATTAGGTCATGTCAAGTGGTCACCTAGGAGTTTTGGTAAAATTCCTAAAGGTGTACACGAAGAAGCTATACATTTGTTAGAAGAAGTTCGTGTTAATCACAGACTTACTTCTGCAGGTATTCCAATGGATAAACCACACACATGTATAGAAGATGTTCGTGCTTTTACAAGACAACTTGTAGAAAAAGGTAGTGTTACAGACATTATTAAGTACGGACTTGCTTCTGTATTTCTCATAAAGAAAGAAAATTATCTAGGTACATACCGTACAAAATATACTCATATGAATTTTGATATATGGGGATATGAATACGGTGCGTTTATCCAAGCTATCAAAGATGAGATTGAAAGTCACACTCTTAAACACAGTCGTGTTGCAGACCTTGAGTTTGCTATGAGTAAAATATCATACTTTCATCTACGTATGATACATACAAGTACTAAGAGCTACACAATTACACACAAACCTGCATGGGCAAGAGTTAAAAAACTTGCAGTAGAGTTGTCCGAGTTGTTTGACTTATTCAATGACAAGCCAACAGAAGATGTTCGTTTATCAGATGAAGATGAAGCCAAACTCAAGGAAGCTGTACAAGATGAGGATGTTTCTAACATAGAAGAAGCTTATGATAAAGCTGAACTTACACAACCGGGTAACGTATCTATGTTAAAACAACGTAATAAAAGTGAAGCTAACGAAATTTTGTTTGAATACGATGAAAGCAAGGCGACATGGGCAGATTACACTACACATAAACCTGCATTAACTATCAATATGAGTAACAAAATTCGTACAGGTTACACAAATGTTGCTAGAGATAGAGGTGTGGCACCAAGAAAAATACACAGATACACAATAGATAAAAAGATATTTTCTCGTAAGCAAAATGTTTATGGTGGAACTATTTTAATTGACGCTAGTGGGTCTATGAATTTTAACGGTCAAGATATATTAGATATTATGAACGAAGTGCCTGCTGTGACTATTGCTATGTACAACTATTATGGTTGGGGAAATACATCCGGCAAAGGCGACATACGTATTATTGCTAGAAACGGTAGACGTGTTCATGATGATTACTTAAACGAGCATTCAGGTGGTGGTAACTGGATTGATTTACCTGCACTTCAATGGTTAGGTAAACAAGCACCTAGACGCTTGTGGGTATCAGATATGAAAGTCGTAGGTCGTAATGGTACAGGTAAAGAAAATCTCAAGCAATGTTTAGACGCATGTAATAAATATAACATTATGCGACTAGCAGATGTTGATGAGGTTAAATCTTTCGCTAGACAATTAAATGTAGTAAGGTAAGGATAGTGCTTACGTTTCACGCAAGTGATACGTAGGTTTCCTTTCCCTATGTACAGTAAGCACAGAGATAAGAATAGAGCGTAAAGAGAGCTTACGACAGGTCTTTTACCTATGACTATTCTTTTAGGATATCTTCGTCATAGGTTTTGTTACCTTCATGAACACTTATCTCTAGCTTTCTTCTAGTTCCTTGTATTTATTTTGTGGTCATGTATACTTATTTACATGAAAGAAATAGATAAACTACTAGAAGAAGCCGAACATGGTGTAAAAGATAATTTCGTTGAACGAAAAATTACACCAGAAGCACGTGAGTTCTGGGACACACTACTTGAAAGAGTGCGTAACGGAGTTGAAGTAAAACCTTATCGGATAATAAACATATTAAAACGTGAGTTTGATATAGAAATATCTGATAGTGCTATGCGTAAGTACATTAAAAAGGTATCAGATGGCAAGTAATAAAGATAAAGAATTAGCTAGATTACTTGCAGACGCTGAGAGTGAGCGAGTAAAAGAGTTAGAAGACGCAAACATTAAGTTGTTAAGGCAACTTGATAAATCTAAGAACAAGACTGAAAAACTTGTTGAAGCTGTATATAGTGCAGTTAAAACAAGTATCACAACGTATCGTAAAGGTAATGTTCCCAAGCCCAAGCTACCCAAAAAGAAAAAAGTTGGAGAAGAAATAGCTTGTGCAGTATTGTCGGATGTACAACTTGCAAAGATTACACCTACATACAATACACAAATAGCAGAGGAACGTGTTGTACGATATGCACATAAGATAATTGACTTAGCTAATATCCAACGACAAGCACACAACGTTAATAAGATTGCTGTGTTTTGTGTTGGTGATATCGTAGAGGGAGAACTTATATTTCCCGGTCAGGAACACCTGATTGACAGTTCATTGTATAGTCAAGTGACAGTTGACGCGCCTAGAATATTGACACAGTTCTTTGATATTCTATTGGCAAACTTTGAGGAAGTTCAAGTTCATTGGGTCATCGGTAATCATGGACATTTAGGTGGACGTTCAAGAAAAAACTACCACCCCGATAGCAATGCCGACAGAATGTTAGGCAAGATATTGGACATGATATACGAGAGCGAAAAACGAATTACATTTTCAATACCCGATAGTGTAAATGCTGATAATCATTGGTTTGATATCGCAGATTTGGGAGAGAAATGTAAGTTCTTTCTATGGCATGGTGATAACGTACGAGGTTTCGGAGGTTTCCCATGGTATGGATTTGGTAAAAAGATAATGGGTTGGAAAACACTAGCTAGTAATGGGTTAATGCCCGACTTTGACTACGCTATTGCAGGACATTTTCATACACCAAATACACAATACATAAACGATGTACGACTGTGGATTAACGGAAGTACGGAAAGTTATAACACTTATGCGTTAGAACAACTTGCAAGTATGGGTAGACCGTGTCAATACTTACTGTTTTGTAAGCCAAAGCATGGAGTAACTGCTGAATATCTTGTAAATTTGGAAGATGTATAGGTATAATAGATAGTATATGACAAGTAATAATGTCAAAGATGTAACTAATCACGAGTTAGTTGGTATAGAATACTCGGGCGATGCCCCTGTATTAATATACATTACTGAAGATGGGGCAACTCACTTCAGTAAACTAACCCGTGGTATTACACGACTAAAAAAATAAAATATAAATCATTAATTTAATTCCTTAACTTGTTAAGGAAATTAAATAATGATAGAAAGGAGAACGTATGGCTAGTAAGCCAGTTAAATTGTTGTCCCCATTTCCCAAAAGTGTAGTAAAACCTGCACCTGCCGGGAAGTTTGGCGACTACGTTCCACACAGTATCTACGTAGAAAGACTACGTGATAGTGAAGTAAAGTACTCTTGGTCATGTGAACCTGTTTATGGTAAACACAAGGGTGAAGACAGAATAGTAGGTGCTAAAGGTACCATTACTATTGAGGACATGGGTAGTTATGATGGCTTCGGTGACGTTGACACATTCAAACTAGACAGTCCTAAACATAATGACGGTACAAACCTAAAGGACGCAGAGAGTGACGCTTTCAAACGTGCTTGTATGCGATTTGGTTTGGGTGTTGAATTATGGTCGGGTTCAGATACAACTGAGGAAGAACATAATGCTATGCCACTTGCTACCATGGCAGACGTAGACACAGACAATGTCCTCGTTACTAAAGTTGACATGCGTAGAAAAGAGAACCGTCCCGATGTACCAGTCAAGCCCATTGAAGATATTAAAGACGGAGAAGCACCTTTTAAGGACGCCTCTACACCTACTGATGATAGTAAAGTCAAGTTCATTGACGAGACTATTGACAAGATGATGTTGGGGTATGACGAGAAGACGCAAGTGTTTGCTATGGACTTAGCAGATAACTACCGTAAAGTCATGAAGTATCCCGAAAAATCTCAATGGAGTAACAAGCAGATAGATGATTACCTAGGTAAAATAGAACTTGGATTATCGTCTACTGCAAATACAGTTGACGACAACGATGACTTGATAACAAAAGTCTCAGGTATATTAGGAGGTGTTGTGGAAAAATCACAACAACAAAACGAAATCAAAATGGATTTAACATGTCCGTTTTGTAGTGGCAAGGTCTTTGACAACAGGACTAGTAAGCTATCTGAAAAGTCACCCGACTTCAAGTGTGCAGCAAAAGCTGTAGACGAATGTCCGGCACATACAGGTAAGTTTCCTAAGTCATGGTGGTTAAATTCATCAGACTTACCACCCGATTGGGGAGTAAGTGCCTAACAAAAAGATTGACTATAAGCGTCAAGGTATGCTGAATAAACGTAAAGGTAGACGGAAACAATTAGAAGCGTTGCGTCAGTTACAAATGCCCGAACCTAGTCTGTATCACTTACGTGTACATGAAGAAGGTTGGGCAGAAGCATTCATTAGATGTGAAGTCAAAGCAGGTAAGCAAGTTCAAACGTTGTGGAATAGGTATCTGAAAGCTAAAGAGCAATCAGATACCAACTTACCCAACGATGAAAGACCATTTGTGTTTGTAGCAAAACCCGATGGTACAACTGAGGGACTTGTTATCTTTAACATTAAAGATTTAGATGAGTTTTGTATTGCATACCAGTTACATATAAGTGGTAGGAAGTACAAGAAACCTGCAGTTTACGAAGAAGAATGATTGAATTACTTATAAGTTGTGTTCTTACTTTACCCATAAGTACAGATACATTACAAGAATATGTAATTTGTCGTGATGTAAAAGAGAAAGTACAACATGTTGAGGAGTGGATACCAACAGTCAGTACATACTTCAAAGAAGAAGATATTGTACAAGCTATGACAATTATCTATTGCGAAAGTAGTGGTAGATATACTGCATACAATGACAAAAACAAAAACGGTTCTAATGATTTAGGACTGTGGCAATTCAATAACCTTACATGGGATTGGCTTTCAAACAAGTTAAGTATAAAAGATAACAGAGTTAATCCTGTGGTGTCTACACGTGTAGCTAGTTGGCTAGTCTATAACGATGGATGGCACCATTGGAACTCTAGTAAGGAGTGTTGGAAAAATGCCGAACATATTTACCGACCCAAAAGAAATAAAAGTATGGGCGATACAGCTAGCTAATGCTTGTGGTGGACAACGAGTTGTTCAAGATAACGTATTAACAGAAGCTGACGCTGAAAAAGTAAACAAGTTATTGTTTGAGTTCTTACAAAGTTTTGAGCAAACAATATTAGACAATCGTAGAAAGGCAGAAGAAGAATGAGTGAACCTACATTTAACTATTACCCAAGTGGTGAAGATGTTTTAGATGTACTAGAAGAACTTGCACAAGCAGAACTAGAACACCTAGAAGATACTAAAGCTAATGGTATTAGTTTTTGGACAGATACACAAATGCACACATACAATGTAAGAAAACAAATGTATAAATTGTTTTTACACAAAGTAAAGACATGGCAACATGAAGTAGAGCGTGCAGAAATTAGAGATGATATAGCACGTGAAGGTGCGCAGGATTATCCATCATGGTAGAAGTGTACATGCTTAAGTATGAAGAAGACGGAGAGTATCATGAGATATTTTCTACCAATGAATACAAACTACAAGATGTAGTAGAAGATTGGCAGAACTATGGCAAAGATACATCGCTTGATACCATAACAAAGTACACATACGACCATTTAGAACAGTTTATTTTGTTGGTTAATATGTTATCTACACCACATAAACACGGTAGTGTATGGCTTAAGAGAGCTAAGTTGCAATGAAAGAAGTAAGTCCACAAGGCGAGCATAACAAACTTAATTCAGCAGAACGTATAAAAAACTATATACCATTTGCTGAAGATGTGTTTGAAAAGTATTGCAAATCTAAAGGCATGAAGTTTAGACAGCTTCATCTCAATGACAATGCAGATTTTGGCGAAAGCCCTATACCTATGTGGACTAAAATGTCACCGTTTCTTAAATCATTTCCAGATTATTTTGTGTACAATGATAAGAAACAGATGTTAGTAGAAGTGAAATCTTCTCCTAAAGTAAAAGTAAAAGACCTTATGCACTACTGTGCTGTACACACATTGTATGCAGAGGGACAATCTACAGATTATTACATAGCATTTTGTTTTAAAGATGGGAATGTAAAATTTTATACAGTAGAAGAACTTCTTAATCTAATACAGATAGCAGAGTTTGGTAAGTATCACGATGGAAAGGATTACTATGACTTCGGAAGTATCACAAAAACAAATAGATAAAGCTGCACGTAAAACTGCACTAAGTTTACAAGCACTTATGGCAGAAGTTGATGAAGGGTTTAATGCACATGTACGTTGTATAGTGTGTAATGAACAGTACAAACATCACATTGATGGTAAGCCCTGTGTAGATGATGACAATGTAAAACAAATTATACGCAAGAGTAGATGGCGTGGAACTAGAGTTGTTAAATGAATGACAGTTATAGACCTTTACCCGATGAAGTAGAAATAAGACAATCAGTAATAGAAGGTGTTGGTTTGTTTGCTAAAGAACCTATACGTGTCAATACAACATTAGGTGTTACGCATGTAGCTAATGAACAGTTCCAACACGGCTTTGTACGCACACCATTAGGTGGGTTTATTAATCATAGTGAAACTCCTAACTGTGTAATAGAAGATGTGTTTAATCTTAAATGTATTAAGACAATCAAAGACATTATGCCTGATGAAGAACTAACTGTTGAGTATCAGTTATACACACCAAAAATAAAAGAAGTTTTGTGACGGAAGATATATCAGCTATCAGAGAACAAGCCCTAGAAAGAGCTAGAGGACGCTGTGAGTGGGCAAATTGTGGCAGTAGTAAATGGTTAGAGCTTGCACACATAAAAGATATTGGTATGGGTGGTAACCCAACAAGAAAGTTTGACATACAAAATGTAGCTATGTTATGTAAATGGCACCATGATATATACGATGGTCGTCAATCTATGGGTACTAAAGTAGCTTATCGTGAATTGTTACGTGGATATCTAGATAGATATAGTGATGTTAACGAGTGACTACCACTTAACTTTGTTTGCCCAATACGCAGCTGACATCTTACCTTTACTTATGTTCTTTGCATGACGTGCTTTAAAAGATTTACGTCTTGCTTTTGATTTAGCGTCAGTCTTNTTACCTGCACCAGAGACACCTTGCTGTCCAAATCTAATTAACTTAACCTTGTCACCTTGCTTAGCTAATACTGCGTGTGACTTACTAGCTTTAGGTGTACGCTTTGGTTTATTGTATCCCGAAAACTTTTCGCCTCTATACTCAATCATTTTTTAATTTTCTTAACTTTTCCGTTAACAGTTCTAGCAAACTTGTGCGTTTTAGTTTCACGTATAAGGGTACCGTAATGACGTTTACCACCCCACATCCAACTTACCTTAGCCATTAGTATCTCTTAGATTTTTTCTTAACTTTATAAGATTTTTTCTTACCAGTTTTTTTATTAACAGGCATATTACTCTCCGTATCTCTTACTAACTTTGTTTAAAGATTTTTGATAATCTTTACGATAATTGTTATCTGCTTCGGCACGTCTTTGAAAAAAAGAAGAACGTTGTGCATATGCTTGTGCTTTTCGTTTAACATTTTCACGATTAGAACCACTCTTTAGTAGTTGCTTAGACGCTTTTCTAAACTCACTAGCTAATGCTAACTCTTTAACTATCTTTTTTTGCAACCTAGCTAAAGCAACTTTGTTTACTTCTGGGTCGCCATATTGATAGTTCTTCTTTTCAGCCATTACTTACTTACTGTAATTTGCTTTTTAGCGTATGTCTTAATTACAGCTAAAGCTGCACCACCACCTGCAAGAGCAGCTAACTGAAGTACTTCAGCGTCTACACCTACTAGTGGAGCGACTGTTAAAGCACCAATGAACGCTTCTACGAAGGTCCAACTAGTTCTTTCAATCATATCTTTAAGTTGTTCACTCATTTTATAACTCCATGCTTCGTTCCAAGGTGTCCACGCTACATCCTTCTTGAATGTACCATCTTGATTTCTTTGTCGTTTGTTCCTCGCAAACATATTATCTATTATATTTGTAAGACTTGTTAATACTTGTACCGTAAAGTTTCATGTTAGTTTTCTTTTTCTTAGGTAAAGAACTTGCAAATTTATTAACATCGTAAATGTCTTTCATTAAAAGAACTTGACCTACGACTGGGATTAATCTTGTTGCACCTTTAGTTGCTACTTTAGCTCCTGTTATAATAGCTCTTTTAGCTGCAGGAGATAATCTCTTACTAGCTTTTGCTAAATTGACAGGACTATTAGCGCCATATTTATAACCACCAATTTGTCCTTTAGGTTTACTATGTGATTTAATCTTTTGTTTTTCAACAGGTAATTGACTTTCAGATGGATTAGTTTTGTATTGACTAGGTTCCGGTTGACCTATACCTATACCTGCTTTTTGTTGTGATTTTAATTGAGCCATTCTTCTTTTGTTGCTAATTTCACCACTACCTACAGGATTTTTAGACATACCTTTTGTACGACCTCGTGAAGGGAATGATTCGTTAGTAGATATACCTGCATTAGCTGAACTCATTTGTGTAGCTGTCATAGGTTTACCGGGTTTAATACTTTTATCGTATGTTACTTTAACGCCTTTCATTCTATAATCTTTGCGTTTCATCTTAGGACCTACAAGTTTAGGTTTCTTAGGTTTTTCTAATTGTGTGTATATGTACTCATTCATTTGAGCAACTCTTGGTTTATTAGAAACTTTATAATTTTTTTTCTTACTACTCTTAGCCATTATCTAATTATCCTACCATTTAACATAGCATTTGTCTTTATAACATTGCCATTTATTTCCTGTAGTTTCTCATACATGTCATCTATATTGATAGAGATATTGTCATCTATATCTGTATCATTAGACAAGTTTATTTTACTATATTCAATAGTAACTTTTTCACCAATAAGTAGTTCTTTAGCTATCTTTGGGTAAAGTTTTTTGTAAGCATTTCCACTAGCACCTACCATACCATTGAAGTTAACGTCTAAGTCTTGTTGTGTATCACCCATTATAAGACAACCAGATGTATGTTCGTCAGTATTACCTGTATGAATAAGGATGTATTGAAATCCGGGAACGTCTTGTACGTGGAGCATACCATGATGTGCAGCACCATAACGTGCAGCGTATTTAGCATGGAACCCACCTGTTGTACGAAATTTTACATCATAAGTACCTTCGGGTATGCAGGTTTCGTGCATTACTTTAACCTCTTGATACTGGTCTTCTAATGTATAGCACTCAAATATACCATCAATGTATAACAAACCATTAGTTGCGTCTTTACCAAACTGCGTCCTAATAACTTGTAACTTCATTTACTTGCCGCCACAACAGCCGCCACCACAACATTCCATGTTAATCTCCTTGTCTAAAACTAATTGTTAACAACCATATAAGAAGTGTAATCAATGTAGCTAATCCTGTAATTTGTTGTGCAGAACCAGTAAGTGTTAATGTAGCAATAACTAACCCAACCAAAGTCCAACTAAGGTTTAATGTTTCTTTTATTACAGATACAAACCAGTTACCTAGTTTTTTAAACATTGCCTCTCCTAAATATGAAAGCTGCCATAGTAGCTATTCTAGTCAAAATAACTGGGACTACAACTTCTTGTGCTTTTTCCTTTTGGTCATTAGTCATGTCATCTCCTATATTAGCAATAGTTATGTCACCTAAATTGTCAAAGTCTACAAAGGTTTCTATAGGATTTTCTATGAATGATTCATAAGATACTTCTGTTACTACATCAGCTAATGTATAGTTTTCAACGTTTGCATTCTCTACAGCACGTTCAACATATTCCTCTACAGCTTCAGCTATAACCTCATCATCTTTAACAGACTTAGCTATTAACTCAACATCTTCTGTTTCTACTTGTAATACTTCAGCAACAACTTCTACCTGTTCTTCAGTAAGCTCTGCAACATCTGCAATAGCTTCCTCAACAACAGCTTGTACTATCTCTTGAACTTCTTCAGTAGCTTGGTCTAAGTTCTGTACACCAATGTCATTAACTTCTTCTAAGACTTCCGATGCTTCTTCATTGGTAAGGTCTTGTACATACTCTTGTATAACGGCTTCTTTAACTTCTTCATATTCAATCAACTCCTCATTAGTAAAATTTTCTAATTCTTCTTCAGTAGCTACAGGTAAATCAATAACAATTACTTCTTCTATTTCTGCAACTTCAACAGCAACTTCTTCTTCAGTAAGTTCTATCGGTTCCAAACTCTGTTCCGTGGGTATCTCTCTAACGATATCCTCGTCAACATTTTCCTGTATTGGCTCATCCAAAATTTCCTCATCAATCTTTTCATCTACAATCTCCTCTATAATTTCATCTTGTATTGGTATTTCCACCACGTCTTCGGGGACAATGTCTTCCAAATCAAATTCAATAATTTCAAATTCAATAGCCGGTTCTTCAAACTCCACAATTTCATCTTCAAATACTTCCTCTTTAGGTGGGTTGAGTACAACAACATCATCCTTAGGAATGATGACTTCCACATCTTCTTTAATTTCTTCAACAATTACCTCCTCTTTTATAATATCATCTTTAGTTTCTTCTT
>JGI20158J14315_10002535_pt1 | contig 12631 bp, 7 predicted proteins | sample COG_08_FD_14315 | JGI IMG/M metagenome (IMG submission 14315)
CTTAATCAACTTTCTCGTCTCCGTATTCACCTCGTACAAGAATTTCACGTCATTCGAATTCAATCTCGGAAGAATGTGTTGGAAACAAATATCGTCGCACTTCACGATCAAACTCCACAAATCTCGCTCCCCAATCCGCCTTTTTTGCGCTCTCGTCTTCATCGTTTCTCTCGACGACCCCGTTTCTCTCGAAGAGGAAGATAGAAGAAGAAGAAGAAGAAGAAGAAGAGATACTAATTATAAAAGTGAATAAAAAGTTTCAGAAAAGTTTTTTTCTTCTTTCAAACGAAAAGACGTTTTCAGACGAAAAAAGTAATTTAAAAAGACACGAGTGGACCTTTGACAGATTTATTAAAGAGACGACGACACTTAAGAAAAAAGATAAAAAAGGGAGACGAAAAGAGCGATGAAAAGAAGCTCCTTTGTTCTTTCTTCGCTCTTCTCTGAAGTCGTCGCTTTGAAACGAAGGAGTAGTAAGGGGGGAGGAATTCTTTGCTGTTCTTTTTCTTTCGCGTCGTCGTCGTCGCAATATGTGTCGTCGTCGTCGTCCGATGCGTTTTTGTCGCGCGAAAATGCGAGAAGTACATGGAAAAATCACAACCGCGGAAAGGAGGAGAGATGGCGAACGACGAAAGCGAGAAGCTTTTCCTCGTCGCAGTCGAACGAGAAGAAGAAGAAGAAACCAAACCCTCGAATGTCGATCGTCGAAGCCGTGTCTGCCGCGATTGGGTCGTTCGTTATCGGCTCCCTCGCGGCGTATCTGATTGAGCAACAAGAAGAGAAGGAGGAGGAGGAAAAAGAAGAAGAAGAAACAAAAATGAAGGAGAACATAGACGACGACGACGGGAAGATTAAGAAGAAGAAGGACAAGAAGAAGACGTGGAGGAGGATGTTTTTTAAAGAGGCTAAAGCAGAAGCGGCTTCGGTGGTAGGAACTGCTGCTCCAAAAGCGGTGAAAATGTACACGCGGCTGGACGTCGCCGAACACGACTCGATCGAGAAACGAGTTTGGTGTTCGTATAAAGAAAACGTGTACGACGTGACCGATTTCTTAGATAACCATCCAGGTGGGAGAGATTTACTCTTATTAGCGGCTGGAAAAGATATCGAACCATTTTGGAGGCTGTACCAAGCGCACGTAAACTCGGACGTCGCGATGGAGATGTTGAAGACGTTGAAGATTGGCGAGTTGGATTTAGAGAAGGAACCGAAGGTGGACGTCGATGAAACGGATCCTTACAAAAACGATCCGGAACGGCACCCGGCGTTGAAGTGTCACAGTGCAAAACCGGCAAACATGGAGCCACCACTTTCGCTGCTACGACGAGAGTATTTGACGCCATCGTCTCTGTGGTTTGTGCGAAATCATTCGCCGGTGCCGATAATTGACGCCGCGACGCATGAAATTACCATCGTTTCCGGCGAACAATCCCAAGACAATTTGAATTTATTACGTACGAAAGCTGTTATTAATCTGGAGCATTTGAAGAAAGATTTCGAAAAGAAAACGGTCGTGGCAACCGTCCAATGCGGCGGCAACAGACGAGGCGGCTTGGATTTGATTAAAAAATCCAGCGGCACGGGATGGGGCGAGGGCGCCATTTCCACGGCTAAATTTGCGGGCGCTTCCTTGCGGGACGTGTTGGAAGTTCACGCCGGGATAAATTTACACAATTACGAACGTTTGGGTATAAAACATGTTATTTTCTACGGTGCGGACGATATGCGCGCATCGATTCCAATAGAAAAAGCGTTATCACCTTTCGGGGATGTTTTATTGGCGTACGAAATGAACGATTGCGAAGAACTTCCTCGAGACCACGGGTATCCACTGCGCGTCATCGTGCCCGGACACGTCGGCGTTCGAAACGTCAAATGGCTTTCGAAAATCAAACTGTGCAGCGAAGAAGCCGACGGTCCGTGGAATCGAGGCATCGCTTATAAAGGATTTGGCCCCGGTTATTCCTCCGTCGAAGGCTTGAACATCGACAGCGTTCCGACAATGCAAGAAATGCCTATTCAATCCGTCGTCGCTGAAGCTGAAAACATATCGCTGAGTCTCGCGACAGCATCAAAGAACGACGACGGCGAGAAAAGAACCGTCGTTCAAACTTCTGCCAAAGGCTTCGCCTGGTCCGGCGGCGGCCGAGCTATCATTAGAGTCGACGTTTCCGCGAACAAAGGTTTATCTTGGCAAACCGCAACGCTCAAAGAAGGCGCCGACCAACCGCTTTCCAAAGCCTGGGCGTGGACGTTCTGGGAAATCGACGACTTAGAAATCGACGCTTCAAAACTCAAACCCGGGGACGAGATCAAAGTTCTCGTCAAAGCCGTCGACGCTTCGTACAACGCCCAACCTGAAGGCGCCGCCGCCATCTGGAACCTCAGAGGGTTGAATAACAACAGCTGGCACGCGTTCACCGTTAAAGTCGAAGAATAGTATAATTCGTAGAGTAGTACTACTCGTAGTAGTGGTGGTAGAGAAAATGGTACTTGAACTCGTACCACGTCGTGATGTAATAACATATTGTATAATACTGCGTTCAACGCTTTGTTTTTGTCTCTCTTTTGTGTTCTTTCAAAGGTTTCCTCCATAAAAAAACCTCATCGCGCGTCGTGTTCGCACACACACACACACAGAGAGTTAAAGAACGCAGAGAAGAGAACACGAATACTACTCATGTCGGCGACTTCTGTGCTGTTCAAAGACTTGTCTTCAAAAACTCGAGCGTTGAGGCTTTACCGTCACTCGTTGAAAACCTGCCTCTCCTGGTGCGTCATGCGAGACATTTTCTACTCCGAACGCGATCGAATCCGCTCGGAGTTTGAATCCAATCGCTCGTTAACGCAATCGCAAGCGATGAAGAAAATCGAGGAAGGCTTCGAAACGCTCGATTCGTACGCGCACCCAGATCCGTACATCGTTCCAACCATGTACGGCGGGTCGAAATACGCGAGAAATCCTCCCGTGCCCGGGAATATTCACGTGATACGAGATTTCGGGAGAGAGAAGGAAAGTGTTCCAAGGGAAGCGTGAAGACGAAGCGCGGAGAACAATGTTAGCATACTACTAGAATAGCAAACGTATATGTACATCTAAACAACAACAATAAGACAGAAAACAAAGAATAACGACAGACTTAATGACGGACTGACTTGAGTACGGACTATCTAACAACTATAAAACTATTTCTTTCTTTCATCTGACTACGGCGTACCTGGCGTATTCGCTGCTCTGAAACCGCGCTCTCGGCCCGTCGCTAGCCGGCGTCGCCGCTGGGGAGTACACGTGCACCTGCCTCACGTGCGTATCGCGACCGTTTTGGTGGTTTTGAACGATGCATATTTGAATGAAGAACGCTCTGATCGGAGCTTCGCAGGACTCTTTTTCTAGATATTCTAAACCGCTGTTCTTCAAATGTTTCTTCGATCCGTACTGCGCGTGTATTTCTTTCAATTTCTCTTTATCTAACCTGGTCGTTCGGACGCGTTGCCAACCGTGCGGTTCGTTCAACGTTTTCGTCGCGACGTCTTTCAAATCTCGGTAGCTATTCCCGGCTCGAATGACAATCTTACTCGGCGTGTAACTCTCGTCTTGCTTATAATTCGTATATATCGACACCTCGCACACGTTCGTTTTCTTTTGAAACTGACAATTAATAAAGTGCGGCTGCGCGCCGTCCGATTGCCAATACGTCTTCAAATTCCCGTCCCGCAACAACTCGACGCCGTTGCCTGGTTTCGAAGACGTCACCGACCACACCGCTTCGTCGCCAATCTCTCGCACGTTCCGTTTCGCCGCGTACGCTTTATCGTGGAACGTATCCGCTCTTTCGTCGCCTTCTTGATTGTTCGTCGCGTCGTGTTGTTGTTGCTGTTGTTGTTGCTGTTGTTGTTGCTGCTGCTGCTCTTGCTGCCGCGCTTCGTCGTCGTTCGTATCGTCTCGGCCAGCAGGTTGTTGGTCCTCGTTCGTTCGCACGTCGTTCGCGCCGTCTTCTTCTCGAGTACCGTTCGCTTCGTTATTCGCGCCACCACCACCTCTTCTGTTGTTGTTGTTCCCAACAGTCTCGTCGTCTTCCTCCTCGTCGTCCACCTCACCCTCGTCCTCGTCCTCGTCCTCCTCGTCTTCTGCGGGATGTCGATGTCGCCGTTCCGTTCCTGGAACGTTTATTCCGTGGCCTCCTCGTCTCCTTCTTCTTCCTCGCGTGCCGTCGTTCAAATCGTCGTTCAAGTCGTCGTCGGAATCTTCTTCTTCTTCTTCTTCTTCTTCTTCTTCCTCCGAATCTTCTTCTTCCTCCTCCTCAGAGTCTTCCTCTTCCTCCTCCTCGTCCTCTTCTTCTTCTTCCTCTTCTTCTTCGACGTCGTCCTCGACGTCTTCGATGTCCTCGTCGTCCTCGTTCATTACTTTTGTGTGATGTGTTTCAAGAGAGAAAAAAATGAGAAAAATATCTTCAAAATGTTGCAAAAAGTGATGCAGCGCGCTGGATTTTACAAGTATCTATTCTCTCCTTCCTGTTCTTCTTCTCTCTGCTGCGCTTCTTCGCTGACGTGTTGCATGTCTCGCATCTCGCGTTGCGCCCAATCGTACGCGTCTTCTTCTTCCTCTTCTTCTTCCTCTTCTTCCTCGTAGTCGTCTTTTTCTTCTTCTTCTTCTTCTTCTTCACCTTCGTCGTCGTTTACGTCGTCGTCGTCTTCGAATCCGGTGGTTAGGAAATTTTCGCGAACGTAATCGCAATCGACGAGGAGCGTCAACTCTGCTCTTTCCTCATTCGATGACGCCATGAGATATTCTCCGACGCCGTCGTTGACGCGTTTTCTGCAGTTTGGACACGATGGGAACGAGGATTTGAACAGCCACTCTTTCGCGCAGGATTCGTGGAAGACGTGATTGCACTCCAGCGTGAGCACTCGGTCGTTTTCTTCGAAATCCACCAGGCAAATGGCGCAAACGTTTTTGAGCGTGCTTGGAGTGACTGGACGACCACTGGGTGCAATCGACGCAGGCACTTGGAACGAAGTGACGCGGTTGACGAACTCTGATAACGGAACACGATTGGCGTACGCGTTGAAACTATCGTCCAAGAGTTTGTACGCTTGCATCATGCGGGCTTCCATGACGTTATGGGCAAACATACCCATTCGAATAGCCTCGCGGACGAATACTTGAAAGGGATACTCCGGCGGAAATTTTTCGGCCGCGAGATATTTAGCGTCCATGACTAGGCGCCAAACAAGCGCCTGCGGCGTGCAGATTNTATCGCTCATGTCGGCGTGCGCTTTGTGTTTGAGTCTGTGGCGTTTGCTCAGGTCGATGAGTTTCTCTCTCGGCGTCGCAAATATTTCGTTTTGAAGTTCCGCCGCGGTTTCGCGAAGGCTGGCGGATAACAATTCGGACTCAGATTTTGCAACTTCCCAAAATTGGAACCAGTGGTACTCCCGCGTGGCTTGTCTAGGTACTTTTTCGTGCTTGAAAGTGAGAGAAACCCCAGCACGACTAAGATGCACTCGCGCTTGATCGTTGTCTTTGTAATCCACGAAGTCCGCCGAGTAGAAAGTATTAAAAAACATCATCGCATTTGACTCGGGTTCTTCTTCTAATGCAATGCTATCCGCATCACTCATCTCGTTCTCATCGTAATACACGTGACCGCCAAGGCTGTTATCTTGACATTTTGCAATTTCTTCCACGTCGCTTTCAAAGCACGAGAAACCTTTCGGAAATGATAGGAGCCTCGTTGAACCGACCAACGTCTCCAACATACTTCTTTTCATTTGTTCGTACTTTTTAAAGTCTCTCGCATTTTTAACGTGCAGCAGCGCGTCTTTCACACTCGGTAGAATTTCGCGCGACATCGCCCACCGTTTACGCTGGAGATAAAAGTCGACTAGCTTTCTGTTCTGTTTCATTGGTCTAGTGCCATCGATAGTAGTACGTTTCACCTCCTCCTCGATGATCCTCGATCCTCGAAGATCCTCACGACGGCGAGGATCGTCGTAATCTACCGCATCCTTCGCACTCATAAAAGGCAGACCCAACCTCCTAAACGAATTCACCTGCTTCTCTAANGCGCTCTCCACATCTGGAATTGGCGTCCATTTCGCTATTTTTAATTCNAACAAGTTTTGCGTCTCGTTGGCGGGTTCGTAGTGCCCTTCATATCCTCGAATCATTTGTCGAACTTGTCCTCGAATGACGCCGTTTGGAAAGACTTGTCCGTCACAAAAGGTTTCGTTATCGCGAAATGATATTTTCAAATTATCATTATCTTCACCTTGTTCTTCGGCGTGCAAATAAAACGTCTGCTCGTCTCCTTGCGCCGAGTGCGAACACACCAAAAGTTCTCTCTCTTCGTCCCAAAACAACACGCGAAACGTGTATCTCGATTTCTTCTCGCTCCCGGGAATCCAAATCGTTCCGAACCAAACTCGTCCGGGAATGAAAATAGAGCGCAATCCTCTTCTGTGCTCTGCGGGTACCGCGATTCCGTCTGCGCTCATTCTCCAGTTCTTCGGCACGTTTAGTTTTCGATCTCTTTCTATTTTCTTGTCTTCAACGCGACTTGTCGTTGGTTCATCTTCAATGTCGCTTTCATCATCATCATCTTCCTCGAATCCAAACGCAATCGTACGTCGCATTTTTACTTTCGCCACGAGCTGGTCGAATCGCTTCCATATTCTCACAGTCTCGTCGTCCGCTTCTTCTTCCGCTTCTTCTTCCGCGTCTTCTACGATTCCGTGATTGACTGCTTCATCTCTCCCTGTCCCGTCGATATATCTTTCGTCTTCGTCCGCGTGAACCGCGCGCTCCACGTCAAAATCACTCTCCACGGCGCCGAGCGGTAACCCGTTGTCGACAGGCGGCACTTCCTCACCCATTTCCGCTATTACGTCTGTATTCGCTAGTAGAGTCTGATGATGAACAAGGGATGCGTTCCGCATAAGCGCTTGCGCCTCAGCGTACGCCAGACGAGCTCCATCGTCCATACTCATACCTGCACTCGTCTCTCCTCCTTGCAAACCGAGGGCATCCGTTGATGGCACCAGCCTACTTAAAGCGTTTAGATTTCCCCTCATGCGAGTTATGCCCGCGCGAAGCTCCCCGGCGTCGCCAGGGAGTACATGCTCCAGTACATGCTCCTGCTGCTGTACATCTCGGAGTTCTGCTGGGAAGCTCTCTCGGAGCTGTGCCGTGTACTCTGCGAGCGCCGCGACGTTTCCGCTGCGTTCGAAACTTTCCACGGCGAGGCGAAATCCATTCATTATCGCGTTGACGTGTTCTACTCCTCCTTCTTCTTCTTCTTCTTCTTCCCTCCCGGACTCGTCGTCCTCGTTTACGTTTACGTTTGCGTCGTCGTCAACACTCGTCGTCGTCGTCGTCGCGTTGAATGCGTCGATGTTTTCTTCTCCTCGCCAAACCCGCCGCTGGCGAAGACCTTCTTCGACAAAGTCTCCTTGGTGTTGTTGCTCTTCTAATTGTTCTTCCTCCTCTTCGTCGTCCTTTTCCCAATCATCTTTGTTGTCTTCTTCGGTGGGAGGCATGATGACCGTTCCGAGAACGGACGAATTTTGTGCAGTTTTAGACGCAAGCGAACGCTTAGTAGTAAGTTTATTACATTTTTATATAGACACACATTAACATAAAGATAACTTAAAGTTACTTTTGCTGCTGCAAAGTGGAGCTCAACCAATTCATGCCGTCCCACAAGCCGTCGCCGGTAATCGCGGAGGTTTTGAATATCGCCCAAGGTCTGGTTTTAATGTTGTGCAAATCCAAACCTTCGCTGACTTCGGCTTCGGACAAGGCGCCGGGTAAATCTTGTTTGTTCGCGTAGACTAAAACGGCGGCATCGCGCAACTCCTCCTCGGCTAAGATGGCGTGGAATTCTTCTTTCGTTGTGGCTAGACGTTCGGCGTCGGCGGAGTCGACGACGTAGACGATTGCTTGGGTGTTCGGGTAGTAACATCGCCAGTACGGGCGGATGGAGGTTTGACCGCCGAGGTCCCAGACTTGGAATTTGACGTTGTTGTGGGTGACCGTTTCGACGTTAAAACCAATGGTGGGGATGGTGGAGACGACCGTGCCGACTTGGAGACGGTAAAGAATGGTCGTTTTGCCGGCGTTATCCAATCCAAGAACGAGAATTCGAGCTTCTTTCTCGCCAAACATGGAGAAGAGGCGACTGAAAAAGAGACCCATCTTCCGCTATTCTTCTATGATATAAATTTTCTACTTTCTGCGTGTATCTGTTTTTGTTTCGATGCTGCCCTCTGTGCGATGAATTCACAATCCAGCAGGCGACTTCTTCCTTTCTTTTCCTCTTCTTATGTGTGCGCTTCGTGCACCTCAATTCCTCAACGAATCGTGATACTCTCTCGCTTCGCGCTCCTTCGATTTGGCCCCTCGTTCTCTCTCGTACGCGCGTTTGGCTGTATAAAGATATGGAGGGAAGGAAGAAACATACAAAGGTTAGGAGGAGNAAAACGGCGCGAAGCAAACGAAAAAGATAGAACGANGTCGCGAAGAGAAATCCTATTCTTCAGTTTCAGTTGCACTTATCGACACTATAATTCCGATCAGGTCTCCAAACGCATGAATCATCATCAGAATACGACAACGCGTCGCAAACGAAAATAAAATGTCGTATTCCCGTCGGCCAAAGGTAGACGAAACGATGTGAGATAAAGCTAATCGTTCCGCTCGCCGGGTCCTTTCATCTACGCAGGGGTTTGGGACGCTCTTTTTCGCGCACTTGAATCAACGCGACGCGTACGGAGAATACCCTGAGATGTGCGAAACAAAACAAAAGACGAAATACTTATACGCTCGAACGCCGCGAAGGAAAGAGAGAGAGAAAGAAAGAAAGAAACCAAAGACACCCGCTGATCGCGTTCTCTCTCTCTCATTCTCTCTCTCTCTCTCTCATCCACACAGTCCACGCGAATGCATCAGAAGCGCACCGCGCGCGCGTCACGCGTTGACATTTTTTTCCTCAGTTCTCCAAGGTGATTGTTACTCCCCAAAAGCCGTTCGACGAAGAACAGCTTTACTTCGGTAGAACGAAAGTTGATAATAACGGTTCCTCATCGGAAAAAAATGTACCGCATGCGTGCGTAACGAACGCGTCCTCCCGTGGTGGTGATCTCTCGTGATCTTTGCTTCTCTCGCACCACCATACCCATCACCCGTTCGAAACAAATCTCCAAACAACGGCGGGAAAAATGCATTTCTTCGGATCAAATCGATTCAAACCCCGAAGAAACTTCGCGACGATAAACGACGATAAACAACGAAGAAGAAGACGACGACGACTAAAATGCGATATTGATGTTGTTGTTGATGATGATGTTGTCGTTTTGGCCGCACCTGTTGTTAATAAAAAAGATTTTCTTTGTCTTCTTCTTTACGTTGTTGTTTGTGCGGGATTTTGTACGAGTTTTTGGAAGAAGAAGAACAAAATACAAAAATAAAGGAGAAGTATGACTACGAGTACACGTACGTGTGCATCTTTTCTCTCTGCCGCTGCTGCTGCTATTACTACTGCTACTACGACTACTACCCATCTCTAATAATACGCGATTCTCTGTTCGTCGACGTCTTCGATGCCTTCAATTTCGTGCAACGAGGCCCAATCCTTCACCGTGGCTAACTTGACGCCTTCGCCGGAAACGGAATAGGAGATGCGTAAATCGCACCCGTCGAGAACCATGGTTGGATAATGGACGTGTTTTCCCGGCTCTAAGGAGTCTTCGATGAACAATACGGCTTCTTTCCAGGTTCTGCCGTCGTCGGAGGAGGTGGAAAGTGCGAGCTTACCTCGCGTGACGCCTATTCTTGGGTGTTTCATGAAGGCGTGCGCATTGTGGCAGACGACGATGACGCCGTTTGGAAGCAACACTGCGGAGACTTTCGAGTTTGGGTTTTGTAACGGGGTCGCGTGTGGAGTGTCCCAACTTTCGCCGTTATCCGCGGAATGCGAGACATATATCGCGCCTCGGCTCGTTCGAAAGAACTGCGCGAGTCGACCGTCTCGTAACGGGCCAACGATGGACCCTTCGATGAGCCAATCCGGTTTGCCGTCTTTCATTTTATTCTTTACGTGTTCGATTTTCGCGTCTGTCTTGTGGAACGAGAGGCCGTCGTCTAAAGAATGCAACACGGAGGCGTAATCCGGTGCTTTCCGAGGTTGACATTTGGCATCCGCTCTCGGATGTTCTCTCCAAAATGGAAGAAGGACGACATTGTTCAATTTTAACGGAGGATTCCCGATAACTTTCGGGATGGTTTCTTCGCTCAGAATCGTCTCTTCCTCGCCAAACGCCCACGGGTCGTCGTTGATATCCCCATCCTCGTCGTCATTTATCCGAATCGAGACTCGCTTGATGTTCCCGCCAGGTCGCCACCACGGCCCTACGCTCGCCGCTTTCTTTGCTTTCGACACGATGCCTTCTTTACTCTCGTCCCAGTACACGGACACGTCTTCTTCTTCGGACCCGCTTTTCCGTTTCCTCACGATATCCTCGCACTCGCCGCTCTCGCAGTGCCAACACTTCTCGCTCTCCGCGTAAAACAAATACGTCGTCTCACCACCACCACTACCACTGCTGCTACTGCCGCTGCTAAAAAACGTCGGCGCCCACCGAACGCCAAACTTTCTACCGGGCACCACCCTCGCTTTCGTCCACGTCGCGCCGCCGTCCGCGCTTTTGCTCACGAATAAACTCTGGTCGTCCGTGCCTTCCACTTTGTGCGCGCCTTGCCACGCGGCGAGGAGTACCTTCTTCCCGTCGTCCTCGTCGTCGTCGTCCTTTCTTCGCGTCTTCGTCGCCACCGGGTGTATCGACGCCATGTGGACGTAGCCTAATCGTTTCGCGTTCGTTTGGAAAATCCACGATTTTTGCACTCTTCTTTCTTGTTCTTGTCCTCCTCGTTGCATCTCCTCGTCGTCCGCGTCTTCCTCGTCGTCTTCTCTTCCTCCTCGTCTGAATCGTCTTTGCCTCGAACACTTTCTCAGCAAAGTCATCGTTCCGTCGTTTCCTCTTTCACGAGCGCTCGGAAAGCCATTTCTGGGAAAACGTGCATACTCGTCCTCTGCCTCCTCGTCGTCGTTTCGAGTGTTCACATCGTCATTTTCGTCCTCGGAAGCGCTAGTGCTTTTACCGATGAGTGCTAAAGAAGAAGGCGGCGAAGATGAAATTCGCGCGAAAACGGCCACCACGGAGAGGAAACAGATGAAGAGCAAGGCGAGAAGAATCGGTCGTTTTTCTTCTCTCGTATGTCTTTTTACCGAGCCAACACTATGCATCGTCGTCGAAATCCGTCGCGGTGCGTTACGCTCGCTCCTCCTTTCCCTCTCGTCGTCTCGCGTTCGTCTTTAAAAAACGTCCTCGACGCCTCGCAGAGCGCGCGAAAGAGATGAGATTTGTGACGACTGTTTTCTCCACAAAAGGTGTTCGACTACGCGGAGAAGAACAACCTAATAATACAAATGTTAGATGGAAACCCAATCGCGCGGGCCATCCTTCGACAACAAACGAAAGTTGCAGCTTTTGTTAATGCAAAAGCGACAAAAACGAAGGGAGGAGGGACGACACCCGACGACGTCATCGTAAAGAAGAAGACGAGGTTTGGATTGGATGCGATTTCAAATGTCGACGACGGAACAACCAACCAAACGGAGTTTGATGCGTTCGATGATGACGACGATGGTTTTGCAACGAAAACAACGGAAGCGAGACAGAAGGAAACCCCTTTGAAGTCGGCGGTGTCATTCACGAGGAGGAAACGGAAAGGAGGGTGTTTTATACAACCAACAGAAGCAGTGAAGGTTGGTGATGAGAAAAAGGCAGACGAGGAGGAGGAGAAGAGGTGCAAGGTTCGCTGTACGCCGCGCGCATCGGACGATGAACCCTTTTCGAAGAAGAAGACAAAAACGACGAAACATAAACAGATGTACTTGGATCTGGGGCAAAAATCGTTCGCGCACGCGACGTGTTCGATATGCGGGTTGATGTTTGCGAAAGGCGAACCGTCGGACGAGGAGTTACATCAAAAGCACCACGCGAAGTTTCTCGAGGAAAGAGATAACGCGTTCGTGACGGTGAACGTAAACAAGGCGAACTCGTTCTGGGTCGATGAAAGGAAACAGAATTGGCAGGAAGTAGAGATTGTAAGAAAAGACGCGCCGTCGTCGTCGTCGGAAAAGTCGGAAAAGTGTCGCGTGTATCGCGTGACGAAAGGAGGGTGCGATCGACACGCGTGGGCGAAAGTGAAACGGGTTGCGAAGATAGTTGAAACAGAAATCGGGGCCGTAGAAGAATGGGTACTAGGAGAAGAAGAAGAGAATAAGGATTTGCACGTCGTTGCGTTCGTGTGCGTGTCTTTCACGGGTGGGAAAGCGAACGAAGGAAAAATCATCGGCGCGGCGTTTTGCGAGGATGTCGCGGCGAATCAAAGAGAGGTGTTTGCGTCGACGAGGGCGGGAGGAAAGGCGGATGAGAAGGCACCGAGTGGAAACGATTCGTCCGCGGCGGTGACGACGACGACGACAACGAGTGCGAATGATAACGTTCGTGGCGGAGGGGTGTTGAAGAAAGGTGCTCGGATACAGCTTTCATCCCAAACGAGAGATTC
>JGI20158J14315_10002537_pt1 | contig 12626 bp, 8 predicted proteins | sample COG_08_FD_14315 | JGI IMG/M metagenome (IMG submission 14315)
GCCGTCTGCGGCATCTTCTTTTCTTGGTCTGAAATCAATACAATCTCTTAATTGAACAGTACCTTTAATACTGTTGAATGATGGTATTGAATTATAATTTGATGTTGGATATGAATCAACTGTAAAGTAATCTCCTGAACCATGTTCATAGAAATCAAAAGTAACTGTAATATTTCCTGATGGTGTAGAAAATCCTGGTTTAAGATTTACTTTACCTATATCATAGAAATTATCTCTTTGGCCATTATCTAATGAAAATCTTTCTGTAATATCTACTGATTGAGCATCTACAACTGATGTTATTTTTATAATATCTGCTTTGCCTAAACTTAATGAGCCATTTGATAAAGCGCCTGTTGCAGTTTCACCTGTATTTTCCGTTTTTGTTTTATGTAAAAGGTTTTTCTGGACGTCTGCCATAACCTTTAATGTTGTTGCTCCTGGTGTGACTCCACTTACATCACTAAATGTTAATGTAGTAGAACCATCACTACCTGATGAAATTGTTGGTGTAACATCAACTAATCCAGTTCCTAAAGAAGCAGTAATTGATGTTGTATTAACAAATGTTCCTTGCCCTGAAGCGATACTTATTGAGTTACCACTAGTTTCAAATAGTTGTTTTGCTACATAAATTGTATCTACAACTGCAGGATTTGCTGCAGTATATAAAGTTTTTACAGCATTAAATGGAAGTTTAAATACTAATCCATTATTACCTACATCAAATAAATTACCAACACTTGCTAAATTACCAATAAAGTTCTGAGTTGTTCCTGTTTGATTTACACTTGCAACGGCACTAAAAGAACCTGATGTCATATTAATATCAAATAAGTAAAGTCTTAATTCTGTTCCAACATATTCAAGTGATCTTGCTCTTGCTGTACCAACAACTGAACCACCTTGGCCAACTGCGTTATGTAAATCCATTGTAATAAAATCATTTACATCTGGCATACCCTTAACAGTTGATGCATCTAATTTAACATAGTTACCTACTGGTATACTTGTTGTCGCAACATTAACATTATTCGTAGCATTTGCACCTCTTGGTTTTTCTACTATAACATTTCTCGTTGTATTATTTTGAACTCTAAATCCTTTAACATATGCAACTGAAGGATCAACACCAACAGCTAATCTATTGTCTCCGAATGTAGTAGCAGCACTTGTATTAGCCGCATCGCCGTCTGTTACTATTTGAGCAGTTGTTTTAAAACCAAAGTTTGAACCAGTGTCTAAATATTCTCTTATGTTTAATTGAAATGGCTCTACAACGTAATCGCCTGATTCTTCGAATGTTCTTCTTGCTAATCTTTCTGTTAATTCTGTATCACCAGTTTTATCTGTTTTATCAACAGCAGATTTACCATCTTCAATAACAATAAGAGTAATATAATCTTCAGTTGTTCTTGATGCTAAATNTAATGGTTCTTTAACTAATTCAGTTGAAATTCGATATCGAGTAGCACCAGGCGCTGCAGTATTTGGAACACCCTGTGCGTTATCTAATAAACTTGAATCTGCTGCAGAATCAACTGTATCTTCTGTAACTTTTAAACCAATAATAAAGTTTGGAGTATTTGTATATTTGTCAAGTATAAGAGAACCTCCAGGAACATATACAAATGTACCTGAAATAAAGTATACACCTTCTTCTATATTAACTGATGAACCTAATCCCGTTGGAGTTGTTATTGAAGATGCTGTGTTCGAACCATCAATATTAGTACCACCACCAACCATTGCATATCTTATAGGACTTCCATTCGAGCTAAGTTCTTCTCCAGCAGCAAAGGTAGATGTTTCGTTATCTGTTCCGGAATTTGTATATTTAATATAAAGAGTAGCTGGATCGCTACCAGCACTTGCTATAACTTGTTGAACAACAGCAGTTACTCCACCTGTTGCTCCTGTTATTGTAGTACCAACAAAGTCATTTAAATAGTTATCTGCGTTTAGAGCACCTGCAGTTGAATGAGTAAATGATGATTCTATTTTGATAAAATCATATTCTACATTAACTGTAACTTTACCATTTACAACTCTTGAACCATCTTTAAATGCATATTGACCATAACGATCAATTTGTGCTTGAAGTGCTGTTTGTAATTGAGTAAGCTCTCTTGCTTGAACAGCATATCCAGGCCTAAAAAGAATTCGATGAAAATTCTTTGTTTCATCAAAATCGTCTAATATATATCCTGTTGGTTGTTTTACTATTGTTGTTGCCATAAATCTCTCTTCCTAATATTATTTATATTAGAATTCTATAATTACTTTTATATCTTCAATCTGTGTTGTTGTTCTGCTAATTGGATTTCTATTTTCTAAGAATAAAATTTCTCCACTCATACGATCTACTTCTGGAGCTCCAACTGCGTTTGAAGATTCAAGAGTTGCAGTAGAAGTACTTGTTTGACCTACTACATCTTCTCCATTTGAGAATGCTGTATAGCCTGTTTTATCATTTTGATGATATCTTAAATAGTTATTCACTGTATCTTTTTCCACAACATATGCTTGAGCACCTGATGTCTGACCTACAATTAATTCATCAACTGTAAAATCAGTTGCGTTATCAGTACTACCTGAAGCAATATCTAAATAACTTGTTCCTTTAAGTGTATCTGCAGATGCGATGACTCCAGCCAATGGAGTAGCATTGTAAACTCTTGGTTCACTGAAAAGTGTGATTTGTCTAAAATCATTTCCTACTGTTAAATCACCACCATCGTTACCATCTAATTTTGTATTAAGTGATACAAAGAATCCACCAAGTTCTGATACTGGGTCAACTCCATGTCCTGCTTTAGGAGAAAGAACTGCTCTTGCTGCTGCGTCTGAACCGCCTCCACCTGAGAAAGTAATATCAACAACTCTATAATTTGTTCCTTTATTAGTTATTGTAACTGCTGTAACTGCTCCAGCTGAAACAGTTGCTGTTGCTGTTGCACCAGATCCGTCTCCTGTAATAGTAACTGTTGGTGCAGATGTATAGCCTGTACCACCTGCTGTTACTACAGCTCTTTCGATACCTGCAGCCGTTGATGAATCTCTTGATGCTTTTTGATTTAAGTATTGAGCATAATCAGCTTCGGCCAATTGAGCCTCTGCATCTGCATCTGCAGCATAAGCAAACGTAAGTACATCTGCAGCTGTTAATGTTTGTGCTGTTGAAAGAGTAAGTACTGAACCTTTAATTGCTGAAACTGTTGGTGTACCACTTACGTTTGCTCCGGATACTGTCATACCAATTTTAATTTCATCTACAGTTTCTGTAAGTGTTACACTTGTACTTGATGAAGTTGTAACTGAAACAATAGCTTCTGAACTCAGTGAAATAGTTTTGACTGGCATATAACTATTTGTTAAGAATTTTTCAGCGTCTTCAACACCTGTTGTAAACATATATTTCCATGTATATCCATCAGATTCTGCAGTAGGATCTGTTAATGTTTGTGTAGGCTGAATACTTGAAGCTCCACCGCCAGCTTTAATACATTTATATACCTTAAATTCAGATGTAATGATATAAAAAGCTTTATCAAAAATACTTGCATCATTTGAATCCCAAGCATAATAAGAGCTACCAGATGTCCAAGTATGTCTTGGTATTACATGAGCAAGCTCTGTTCCAAGTATTTTTTTTAATCCAATAAGATTAGATCTTGCTTCTCCTAATTGATCAAGAGTATCTGCTGGAGTAAACGGTGTTGTGTCTGTAGTATCGGATGTTGTCAAAGACCATACGTCTGATTTACCTATCCCTACATAAACACTTGAGCTACTTACCTGTTGCTTTAACTTTTTTGCATTAGTTGTTCTAAAATTTGATGTTATAATTGCTGCCATGCTGCTTTCCTGCTTATTCTATGTGTACAAAAGTACTTGTGTTATATTTATTTATATCACTTGAGTTGATAGTTTCAATGGTATTTGCTCCTAAAAACGCAATTGTTTGGTTAGTGTTATAAAGTCTTGGAGATGTAAAGAAATTCTCTGTACCTTTCCTCTGTATATATCCATTATTTATAATGGTTCTAAAATTTGTATTTACAACTTTAACTCTGTGTTCTGGTAAGAATTTATCAGCTGCTTCAGTTGAAGTCATAATTGAACCAGTTGTTTGTCTTGGATTTACTTTTACTTCAGTAATTAGTGTATCAACATCATTATGATTTAATGAAAGGTCAAGTATTTCTTTTTGATCGGCCACTCGAACTTCATTATTAGCTGCACTTCCTAATTTTACAATTGGGTCAATAATATAACCATTACCAGCTTCTGAAATATTAACACCATTAATTTCTCCATCTGAGTTTAATGTAAATTCAGCTGTTGCTGTTACATTTGAAGAGAGAAGATTTCCTAAAGCATCTTTTGATTGTGGGTCTGGAAATACAATTGTAGGTGCTGTTGTATAATTTTTATTTGCTGTTCCTATAAACTCAACCTCGGCAATTTTACCAGCATTTGTATTTGCTGCAACCGATGCAAAGAGATTAGAAAAATTTGATCCTTCAGTGTTTATTGTAATATCATCTTGATCAAGGCGACCTTTTGAGTCAATTCCTATTGTCACTGTAGGCGCTACACCTGTTTCGCCAGATATATCAATTCCACTAAATGTTATTGCTGGAGCTGATGAATATCCAAATCCAGGTTCTACAATTGTAACACTGTCAAGAGCACCATCTAATTTTGTTGCTGTTGCTGTGGCTGTTTCACCTGTAAATGTATGTGATGTTCCTGATCCAAGACCTGTAATATCCTTTTCAGTACCGCCTGATGTATCTGAAAGTTTTATTTTATCGCCTGTTGATGATACAATATAATATTGATTACCACTGATAAGACCACCAATTGATGTTCCACCACCTGAATTATAAGTTACACGTGACCCAACAGGTAATGATGCTTGTTGAGCAGTTGTAAGTCTTATTGTATTATCTACGATATGAACGGTGCCTGAACCTAATGTATCTTCTTCGCTTCCATCAAATGTAATTGCTGATGGAGCTGCGATACTTAATGCAGGTACATTATAATCCTTTCCACCACTCCCTACTGTAATAGAAGATACCGAACCATTTGTCAAGACAGCAGTTAATGTGGCGGTTGTAAATCCACTTGGCGTTCCACTATCACTTGAAGTAATTGTTGGAACGCTGGTATAACCACTCCCTCCTGATGTTACGGTTGTACTATTAATCACTCCTGTTTTTAACGCAAGAGATAATGTACCAGTACGATGTATTTTTGCTGTTGTTGTAGGTAAGAACTGTGATACAAACATTTCAACAAGAACTGGTATATCTTCAGGTCCTATAATACCTGGTTGCTCACCTGGCATACGACTTAACGTTAAAGCATCTGTAAGTACTGCACCAGTTAATTGTAAGAAAATTAATATTTCAGAGAAATAAATAAACCCAGCTGGATGTACTAATCGATCAAAAGAGAATTCCCAATCAGATAAATTTTTACCTGTTCTAATAAGGTAAGCAAATTTTTGATATTTTAAACTATCTTGTAATACAATACTGTCAGATAAAAATCCTTTCTTATCTAAATAAATACCACCTTTTGTAAGATCGGGATCGACTTCCCAATCACCACTTGATGGTATTAATACAGAATCATATGGGAATTTAACTTCAACATCGTCATTAAAGAGTATTCTAAAAAATATCTCAATTGAATCTGATGAACCACGCAACTTATAAAAATCTATAATTTGTTTATATAAGTTTCTTTTGTCAACTGTTACTCCTCTTGGAATAGTTGCTGCAATTTCTTTTTGTATGAGTTCTAAATAATTTGTTTCGTTACGATCGATGTCCATTGCTTGTTCAATGGTATTCATGACATAAGAAGGTCCTGGACCAACCCAGTTCTTTTGAATCGTAGTTAATTTTGCTGTATAGTTATTATAAGCTGTTAAACCATTAACTGTAAATGTCTTACCAATTTCTGATGTTGATGTTGCAAGACTTCCTGGAAGTTCATTACCATTTGTAATTGCTACATTGACATCTGTTAAAGTAATTGTAACATTTACGCCACTTGGACTTGTCAATACTAATGTAGAGTCTGCACCCGTTTCATCAGTAAAAAATTTATTGTTTTCATTATTAACATCAACTATTCTAAACTGAGCTTGACCATTTAATACAACTTCACTAAATGTAAGAGTCTCTTGAAAAATAAACTCGTCCATATTTTGAAAGGTATAATAAGCTTCTAAAAATTTAGTTAACTGAGCTTTATCTTCTAATATTTCTGACGGTATCAGTTGATCAATACGAATATTTTCTTTTGTCTCATGCAAACTACCATGTTCTTGCTGAATAGCACCTGGAGTAAGTGTAGTTTTATGAGCCATTATTTAAATCTTGATGTTGTATTATATGATATTGAACCAGCTGATCCACCAACTGCGATTGTATCAATCTCAGGAGTGATCACAACTTCGTTATTATCGATCGATATAAGCTGATCTCTCTTTGGAGCTAAGTCTAATGAGTTAGGTAATACAGTTATTTTAATTGCTGCTGTAGTATCAGGTAAAAATTTATTAAGAGAAATCTTTCCTTTTATTACATCAATTAAACCTGCATCACTAATCACTGTAATATTTTCGTTATTTACTACCTTATATACAATAACTTTTCTATTGGTTGAACCTGTAATCGGTACATCACCAAAGAAATGATCGACATTATTTATTTTAAATGCTGATGATGTTAATATAAATGCTGTTGAATTACCACTCTGATAAAATGGAGCAACAAAACTTAAATTAAAATCATTTGGTGTTGTTGAAACATTACTTGGAGTAATATTTTGAAACATTCTTGGTCGTACAATTGTATTTAATATTGATGGGTCAGAGTTATCTATTGCTCTTGTTAATTGTGAATGCCTAAACACACCATCAAATTTATTTAAATTATTAAAGTTATAATCTGTAATTGTATCTCTTACCACTGATTGTAATTCAACAGAGCTTCTATCTGTTAAATTTGGATTATATTTAAAATTACAATCAATTTCTAAATATGTAAAATTAGTATTTACAATTTCTGGTGTAATGGAAACAACATTCTTTCCTTTTAATATAACACCAGTAATATCTGTTTTTTCTGCTGTTGTTAATTGATCTGCAAGTAAAGGTTTAATCGCAATATAAACTTTACCATAATCAGGTGGATCGTTATCTTCTCCGCCCCATGTTGATATTGAATCAATGTTACTAAATTCCTTTTTAATAATCGCTGCATAATCATCAGCTGTCACAGCTCTGTTTTGTGATATAAAAGTAAGAGGAGCATTAAATCTTATTGACTCCATTGTTTCTGCTTCAACACCACCACTTGCTGCAGTATCTAATGTGACTGTAATATTACTAAATCCGCCAATAGAATCTACCATTGAGAAACTATTTGCGCCATTTGATTCTTCGCCTTTTGTCGTTACATAATCAATTGTAACAATATTATTATTAGATGGTTTAAATCCTGTTACCCCATCACCAAAAAATACTTCATAGTATCCACTTGGATTTTCTTGTAAAAAATAAACCTTTGATGTTGAATTAATATTAATTAATGATTCGAATTTAGTATAAATGTCAAATGAACTTGATTCTTCGTTTGATTGTACTCGTACGCGTAACGTACTTGTATCTGCGTCATAGTCTGAGAGTTGAAATTTCTGATTTTCGATATCATTATCAACTCTGTATTTTAATTCTCTTGATGATCCTTCTGTGATTGATACATCACTAAATGTATATGTTGTACCAACTAATGTTGCTTGTTGAGTTTCTAATACAACGTATTGAAATTCCTCTCCACTTACAACGGTATTAAGTTTAGTTCCTCTTGTAAGTTCTAATACTGTAGGGATTGTACCTACTTCACCTGCAATATTTACAACAATATCAACCTTTGCTCTTGGAGATAAAACAGATCGAGGTGTATAACCTAAGAGTTTTGCTCTTGTAACAACATTACCACGTATCTGAGCTGAATCCAAAAATGATTCATTCAATGAGTAATGAGCATTTAATGCATTATAATGAGTATTATAAGCCAATACATCTAATAAAACATTTAATCCTGATCCATCAAAATCATAATCATTAAATTCTGCTTGTTGCTTTAAAAAGTTTTTGAGATTATTTTTTATATCTGCAAAATCTAGTTCTGTTACATTTAAATTTGTTGCCATGTTATCTTAACCTTCTTAATACAATTTCAACACTTTCTGCTGTATCATATTCTTTTATTAAAAATTTTACTGTGATTCTATATGAATTATTATCTGATTCGTCAAAAACTTTAATATTTAAAACCTTAATCCTTGGTTCATGAGTATTTAATACTCTTCGAACTCCTTGTTGAAGGTCTAATTTAGTAATTGCATCAGCAGGTTCAAATAATAAACCTCTGAGATTAGCGCCTAATGTTGGTTGAAAAGGACGTTCAAAGAAGTTACTTACTAATAAATTTTTTACAGCATTCTTAATTGCTGCATCGTCCTTTAATGGTATAATATCCTTTCGTATAGGATGGATCTTTAAAGAAAGATCTAAGTCTCTCCAGGGTTTCTTTTTGGATACAATCTTGGCTTGTTCCAAATCACCTGAAATACTTTTATCGCCTGTTATTAAAGTTGCCATATAGTTATTTATATCTTTTATTCGCCACTTTCAGCAACGGTTAAGCTATTTGTTGAAGCAACAACGGTTTGTATTGAAGGTGGTAAATCTATTGTTGTTGGAAATCCTATTATTGTTAAAAAATCACAGAATGTAAAGGTTATCCATTGAGTTAAAGCACCTAATCCAATCGCATCAAAGAAACTTGTAACCTTTTCCATCCATTTTTTAATTAAATATGTTTGCCATTCTTCAGCAAATTCACGAGCTCGTTTTAATAATCGTTCTTTATTATATTCATCAATATCAACATTATTATCAAACTCACCACCAAGTAAATCATTTAAACTATAACCAAAGATTGATATTGATTCTAATTCCTCTGTTGTTTTATCACGGATTAAAGCTTCTAAATCAAGTTCTTCTAATGCTGGAATTGAAGGTAATCCAAGCGTATCCCATATCTCACTAAATAAACCAATTAAACCTGTAAACCCGCCATGCATTAATAAATTCATTTTCTTTGCAACTTCAGATCGTATATAATTAATCACTGATTCTTTTTTAAAATCAGCTGTTTCAAACTTATCCCATACTTTATATTCATCAGGTATTAAATCATATATACTATCAATCTCTTCCAATTCAAGTGAATCTCTGATTGATGATGGATCTTCTAAAAATTCTAATATATCAATTGATATACCTAAAATAGTAACATTAAATTCAATTGGAAAAAGACTATTAATTAATTCAAGTATCTTTTTTTGTACATACATTGGATATTCAGCTGCTAAACGAGTCATCATAATATCCCATTTCTTTTCTGGTATATCAATCTTTTCCCACTTAGGATTGTAAATATCTAATATATCTTCTTCGATTTGTTCTAATTTTGCTTTTAAATCTGCTAATTCGTCAGGATAACGATATGACATTGTGGCTAAACCACCAAAAAGATTTGAAAGATTTGCGGGTGTAGGTAATAAAACGTCAGGACATTCTAAAGCTGGCAATGTAACACTTGGCACTGCCATTATATTACCGTTGTTTTAACAAGTGATTTAATTTCTATTTGGCCATCAGCCTTAAAAAGAATGTAGGAACCAGATTTATGTTTAATATTAATTCTTTCTCCACCATCTTCATTATCAATTTCAATTAAATGGCCCGCTTTTGATTTATATACTTTATTATCTACTGATGATTCTGTTGGTATATCCTGAGTACCATTTGTTTGTGTTGCAATTGAACCCATTACCATAGGATCTTGAGCACTTGGTCCATCTCTAAAGAATCCAACGACCCACGAACCTACTTCTAAATGATGATTACCACCATTACCTTGAATCGATGCTGATGTTACTGGCATCATAACCGTTGCCCAAGGTAAATTTTTAGTAGATACTAAATCAGTATTCGATGAATGCCAACCATGACATCGTACTTTAACTCTATTTAAATTTTCAGTGTCGTTAATATCTTCAACAACAGCAGTAAACCAAGTAAAATCTCCACCAATGAATTGATCTTCGTTACGCATTAATATTTACTCCAAGTGAATCTCTTTTAATTTCTACCATTTGTGTAAATTCTTCATTAAAAATATGAGATATCTTGCTTACTAAATAAATCCCTGATAAAAATTTATCTTTCATAGATGAAGGATCACTTAAATGTTCAAATGTTGTAGCTTTGACTATTTCTAAATTAATTTTAGAGCCAACTTCAAGTTTAAAATCACCAGGTATTGTAATTTGTAATACATTAAAGTTAATATTTTTTAAATATGATTCATTTTTTAAAAGAGTTTGATCAAGTGGTGAATGATAATTTGCTTGCTCAAATGCTTTAGAATTTAATGATACATAATAATTCTTTGATTCCTTTAATATACTATATTCGCGATCAAATATTTTATGATCTGTATTAAAAGGTTGATGTTTATTCAGCTTGAAATTATCCTTTTTATATTCATAATTAGATTCTTTAAATTCTTTTGTTGCTATATCAACTGTAAATAATGATGAACTATATGCTCCTTGACTTACTAAACTTAATTGAGACATATTAAATGGTCCTGTAATTTTACGAACTCTTTTTGATATCTCATCAAAGGAACCTTCAGTGCCTAAACTTTTTTGTATTTGAGGTTTATAGTCAAATGACTTATATACATCTTTATTGACAAATGATTTATATGAATCAAAATGGATACCGTTTAAAACAGTTTCATAAAAATAAAATGGAGTGCCATCTTCAAAGGCATTACGCATGAGCCAATTAGCAGCTTGTATTGGTTTAATTGTAGGATATATTCCTTTTATAACATTTTTACTGCTTTCATTAATAAATTTTGGTTTAATATTAATATCATTACATATTTTTTTAATAAGAGTTCCAATTGTACCTTCGAAAGATCGACGTAAAACTTTTGCAGCATTTAAATACACATGTTCTGAAGTACATTTTAAATTATAAAATTGCTTACTTGGTAAATTACGAACATAACCATAAACTTCAGATACTCTTAAATTTAATTCCCATTTAACTCCATCTAAATCATCTGATAATGGCGATTGCTTAATTAACATTTTAATTTTTTCATTACCATTAAGTTGATGTTCTTCTAAAAGATTAGAGCCATCAACAATTTGTATATTTATTTCTAAAAAAGGAGTGTCAAGCGATTCATTGATATAAAAATTATTAACAAGATTTTCTATATTCAGTTGGATTCCCTTATTTGTATATAAGTAAACATAATCAAGTGTATAAGAACCTGGTACAATTGAATCACCACTCGAACCAAACGATCTTGTTGTACCTTTACTACTCATTAATTAATTCTTCAAATTGATCTACAAATTGTTCGACATATGCTGGGTCAATATATCTAATTTTTGAATGCTCATCATTTTCTTCGATCTCATGTTCTCTATTTGTTACATATGAAAGATCTAATGCATCTACTCCACCAATAATATGATTTAAATTTGTAACAGGTTTTTTATCTGCGTCATCCGTCTTATAATAATAGTATGGAGCTTCTGCATATTTGTATACATTATATGTAGAGACTGAATCGCCTGATGTTTGTCCTACAACTAATTCAGTTGTATTTGAACCAGGCGTTTGATCTCCTATAAAGGCTCCGCCTGTTACTTCTTGTATTACTAATTGACTTAAGTCAGCATTTTTAAGAGTAAGTTTTCCACTTGCTCCACTTGTCGCACCTGTAATTGTTTCTCCGATTGTAAATCGCCCTGATAAACTATTCCTATGATCTGTTATAAGCCCGTCAGTATCACGTACTATCACAGGGTTTGTTTCAATAACATATCCTTCGTATTCTTTTTCTAAATAGGTAAATAAATCTTCTTGACTCATAGGCCAAGTTCGATATCCGTCATGTAAAAAATCATTTATGGCAAAGAATGTCCAATAATATTGAGATGTTCCATAAAGCCTTTGTGAAACAATATCTGGTCTTTCACCATTTTTTATTTCGTAAAATTTATATGCTGAATAATTATCTAAAAAAGAAGGCAGTGGTCTGACTGACCTAAAAAGATCAACCATGTTTTGTTTTACACCTGTACGATTAAAGTCGTATTCTACCTTTGGAAACTGTCTAAAAAAGCTCATTATTAATCTCCTTTTGGTGCTACTGAAATTTCAGCTGATGAATTAGGTCGGTCATAATTATATTCTAAATTTTCTTGATTGTATATATCATGACGAGATAACATACGACCTTCAGCAAAGGTTAATGTCATATTTGTAGATGTCGGCGCAAAACCATTTGAAGCTTTGTGAAAACTATTTCCTTCTGGATTAATTGTTACATCAACACCTGTTATATAACAATCATGAATCATAGGCATATAAATGCTTTCTTCTATTTCATCATTAGCTATTGGGTCATAAAATTTAATTTCAAATGTTGGTGGAT
>JGI20158J14315_10002546_pt1 | contig 12599 bp, 16 predicted proteins | sample COG_08_FD_14315 | JGI IMG/M metagenome (IMG submission 14315)
TTCGGCGAGTGGTGGTACTTCTGCGACTTCGGTGGGTGGTGGGGGAGCCACACGCGAGTGCGAGAGTTGTGGCATATTCTTTTCCCCCGCGGTATCAGCCATTATTTTCTGCAAACCTTGCAAGCGTTCATTGAACGAACACGCCGCCAAAGTAAAGTAAAATACATTTCGATATAATAGACCTAATAATAACGTTTAATTAATAAAATACATGTTCTCTCTTATTGATATTATTGATATCGATTCATTAAAGTGAAAAGAAAGAAAATAAATTTATAAAAATAAAAAAGTTGTATTTGTTATTAGTTTAAATCAATCCACCGGTTAGAATGGAGGAGGAAACACCGTCTATAAATGTAATCGAAGAGAATAACAATGCATTTCAAAAATATAATGAACTTCGACGTTTAATAACTGAATATTCTATGAACGACACCCCTTTCTGGGAAGAAACATTTGTTACACAAGAAGGACGCTTGCCCACGGGTAGGGAAAAAGTAGAGATTCGTTCAAAATCAAAAAAGTGTACTATAATCAAAAATCCCGAGTATAAAAAACAAGAGTATGGAAATGATTTAAAAGAACTTGCCAACTGTAATTCGAAATGTCATATATGCGAAAAAAATATAAAAAAAGGTGAAGACGAAGTATCTGGCTTCTTTTGTAAAAACGAAAGGCCACAGTGGGTACACTCATCCTGCGTGTAAATATACGATTGTCAACATCCTAACCAAACGACTATAAATAAATAAAGAAAGATAAGAAATATATGGATAAACTTCCTGTTGTGAATACGTTGTATGGTATGGTATGGTATGGGATAAAAAAATCATATTAGCAATACTATTTCTCGGATACCTTCGTGTGTGTTAATAATTGTTTAAATTGACGTAAAAATGTCATTAATACAAAATCATTCGAACCACATTTTTTAAAATATATTTATATATATATATATATATTAAGAATGAATACGGCACACTTACTTGAAAATTATATTAGAGATAAAGCGAACTCTGTCAAACCAGATATAACGCTCTACCGGTGTATTGAGCAGCAGCGCCTCGACGAATATTCATTGTATGGAAAAGAACTAAATGAATTATATAATATATTTAAGCAAAAGAATTTGAATAATAATAATCTTGACCTTATTAATTATCCACGTCCCTCCCTTAAAAAAAAAAAGAAGCATTTTATCGTAAGAGGCATCTGTTAGAGTGGGTTTTACACGGCTCCACCTCGCCTGATTATAGCCAATTCAGATCAACTGTTTTAAATTTAGAAAAATTATCAGACCATGCATTTTGTGGAAATGGAACCGCATTATTATATCGTATCGATTTAAAGTCAGATGATTATATTATTGCTGGATTAAAAAAAGATTGTCCGTGTAAGTGACTGAAAAATATCTTCATATAATAATATAATAAATAATATTAATCGGATGGCTTATTATTTGCATAAAGAAAAGACCCGTTTTATTTCTGGAAAAAAGGGTCGTCGGTTAAGTGTTTGTTTTTTACGTATTACGTGACATAAATCTTTTTTGCGAAGACCTTGTTTTGAAAAAATACGATACGCGGGTACCATCATGCTCCATTCCCACGAGATTGTTGTATCTTCTTCATCAAACAAATGTTCAAAAGCAGTTGTCTGTACATCTTCCGGATAAAAAGACACACTGCACGTTCCGCCACAATGGGTGGGAGAGCATGGCGCTCCGCATAAAATACGTCCAATTAAAACGGAGCTTGAGTGTGAAATAGTGCGCGTTTTTAAGGTGTACGTGTGTGATGTATTAAGCATTCGATACATTTCTGTTAGCAAATCGTTGCATTCTTGTTTCGCTATGGGGTCTAACGTTTTTCGGGTAGATGTTACAAAAAACGGAAGTACCACACCCGAATGAGGATAGTTGAATTGATATTTAAATATAGTCGATTTAATAGTAGACGACGACAGTTTAATACGAGAAACCGAACTTAATGATGTTAATGAAATATGAATTCCACCATGTAATACCTCTCACCCTCTCATTTCGGCATCCAGTCTGTCAGACAGCACTACCGTCGCGGTCTATGATTAACAACGGCTGTAAAACGACCGTATTTATGGACTCTTGCTAAATCAATATTAAAAAAACACATAAATTATTATTTACATTTTTATTAGTATAATTTTTTTGTACAATAAGTTGATAGCATTTCATGCAAAATATGATAAATTTCAATATTCGTACTAACAGATGTTAATACATTCAAAATAAATTGATATAATTGTACTAAAATATGTCTACGTCTCATTTTTAGTTTATCAGCAATATCGTATATTTCATCTAAAATAGTTTGAATTTCATTAACATTTACTTTGTTATTTTCATTAAATTGTAATCCAGTATTTGTTGGAATCGTTAACATTCGTCCGGTAATAATTTCCATAGTATCCTTATGTATTGATGTCTCTCCTTTTGATTTTAATTGAGATACCAAAATATCATCCCATAACATCGTAATACATTCTGATTTTACATAATTTAACTGCTCTTTGGTTTTAATTTTGATAGATAATAATGCAAGTTTGTTATCATAATTTAAAATTAAGTCACAAGACTTGTTATTTAAAACTTTAAAAAAATGTAATAACTCCGTTTTAATGTATTTTTTTGCTTTTGTAGTCAAATTTGTGTTGTTATTTGTAGTTTTGTATTTTTTTCGATGACCAATCAAACATTTTTTAATAAATTTATTATGAATATGTTTTGGTGTTGTTGTTGTATTCCGAGTCATATTTTGTTAATATATAGTATTGTAATTTTTTACTTTTTTTATTATTTTAATTCACAACATGGATTAATTCACCCACTCATTCTCAATAAATGTGCTATTGAAGTAATGTCTAACATATAAAACTACATGCCCTAGTACTATAAAACTACTATTATTAATGACAGAAAAAATCAAACAACTTCTTGATGATTTAGAACAAAAACATTCTATTAAAATTTTATTTGCGGTTGAAAGTGGAAGTCGGGTGTGGGGAATGCAATCAAAAGATTCGGATTATGATATACGAGGGGTATATATCGAATTAGATCCAATAGAACGAAATAAATCATTTTTATATCAAAAAACAAATTGTATAGATGGGTTTACGAAAGATCGACTTTATGATTGGGTTTTGTGGGATATTAGTACATTTCTAAGATTTGTTAAAAATAATAATCCAACGGCGATTGATTGGATTATGTCAACGACATGCTATAGAGGGTCAGAAGAACAAAAAAAGATAATACATTATTTTATGGAGTCTTGTAATCTTAATTATTATTTATTTCATCATTATGGACTTGTGAAATCAATGTACGAGAAATATGTAAATCCATATAGAAAAACAAAACACATAATTGATAAAAATGAAATATTACATAAAATAGATACAACAAAACATGATTTAGATCTTATGAAAATTAGTAATACAGACAAAGTATCTAATATTATTTCAAGAGCAATTCAACAATTATCCGAAATAAAATCTTTAACTGAAAAGGAATATCCTAACGACAAAGAAGAACTCAAAGATACAAAAATTAAGAAAATACTATATGTATGTCGATCTGCATTAAGTATTGAATATATATTACAACAGAATAAGTATCCATCATTAGATATAAATAAAATATTACATGATCCAAAATTAGTCTTAGATTTTGATAAAAATTTAATAGCAGATATTATTACAAAAAAATGTAATAGTCACGAATTAGATGAGTGTATGTGTCCAGATTGGTTAGTTACATGGTATGAAACACTAAATCATAAAATGATGATGAATATAAAAATAAATAATAAGCCTAGTACTCGTAAAATAAAAGTAAATGATGATATTTATGTAAAATATTATATAGAATGTACGAAATGATCTACCACTCGTTTACTTTTGAATAAAGATAACAAAAGAACATGTTAATATCCTCCTCTGAGACGAAGAACAAGATGTAATGTCGATTCTTTTTGAATATTGTAGTCAGATAATGTACGACCATCTTCAAGTTGTTTACCTGCGAAAATCAATCGTTGTTGATCTGGTGGAATTCCTTCTTTATCTTGAATTTTTTGCTTAATATTTTCAATTGTATCAGACGATTCGACATCAAGTGTGATCGTTTTTCCGGTAAGTGTTTTTACGAAAATTTGCATGAGAGTATGTTTATGGAACTGAGAAGTTAATTTTAATGTAATGTATATATTTTTTTTGTTTTTATATTTTTTTTTATTGGGGGGTAGAATAAACTAATAAACTAACAAACTAACATCTAACAATGAGTGACCGAACGGGCGTCATGTATACAGATGGTGAGTTTATTCCACTTTACGACCAGCCAAATATCTTTAAAAAGACATTTGGGTGTGATACAGAAAGAGTGATATATAAGATACTCTTCGATAAACAAGATGAAATCATCGCACGTTCAATCGGTATTGTTAAGATTATTCAAGTAAATGACCGATTTGTTGATTTAGAATTGCTTGAAGTTGATAACAACTGGTCTTACAAATCAAACAATGAAGTCGTAAAGGAAATGTCGGTCGTCAAGGATTATTTACAATCAATCGGTATAATGTATATCGACTGGAAATATGATAATATCGGCATTAGTCGAACAGACGGCAAAGTTAAGTTATTTGATTTTGACGTATCCGGGTGTGTTTCACCTGATAACTCGTCATGGACTATTGAACCACCTTATTACTTCGCCTATAAAAAGGCGACTGATGCGGGTATGACAACCCCTGCAGATATTGATAATTTTGCGTTTGATAATGGTTTTGGACTTTCTAACGAATGTAAATGTTGTCTTTTATAATCACCCACCGAATACATTACTTGCTAATGAAACTACCTAATACTACACCTATTGTATATCCAGTAGTATTGACCACGAATTTAGTTGTTATAACTGTCCCGCATATAGAAAGACAATTATTAATTTTATATTCAATTTTAAGCAATAACATTCAATAGGGCATTCGATGCAATACAATACTAAGATATACATTTTTTGTTGAGAACTAGCCATTTTGTCGACTACTTACCGAGAGTGTTCTCCGAGAATTACAGAGAGTTCCGAGATTGTTCTTTTTTTTTGGGGGATCATAAAAAGTCATCCGTCCCGTTCCGTTCACAAACCAACAAACACAACACCAACAACAACTCACTCGAACATACATTATGACGACTCTTGCTGACATCCAAGCAGAACAAGCTCTTGACACCCAACGGACGAGTCGCGCTGAGCTCACCGTCAGCTTCGCCCACACGGGAAAGACGGCTGGCACCTTGTGTGTCGACCAGTGCATGGTGCCGGAAGTCATCGGCAAAGGAGGGTCGAACATCGAGGCGCTTTCCAAAGCGGCGGGTATCTCCCGGAAGCCATTCTACGACAAAGACCACAAGGCATTCATGCTCAACAACATGACGACCGACAAGATGGAAGCTCTGCAAAAAGAAGTGCAGCAATTCCTTCGCATCAGATTGGGGGAAAGGAGCCCGCAAAAGAAGAAGGTGGTCGTCTCCGGAATGAAGGGAGTGAGCAACCAGTTTGAACACCTTGCTGACGAGGACGTGGTGGAGGAAGAAGAGCAACCGACAAACGACAGCAACCTGCTGAACCACTTCCGCGTGAGGGGCAACATCGACTCTCGCAAGTGGTGGAAAGAGCACTGGAAGCGTCGGAAAAGTGACGACGACAGCGACCCGGGCCATGAGGAGGATACTCCCACCACGCTCACACTGACGGAGTTTGAGGAGCGTGCGCCGCACGCTCCGAAGAAGCAAGCTGCAGCTGCAAAGAAGAGCAAGCGCCAAATCCCACCAACAAACCAACTCTCAGGATGCATTCTCCTGTCCAAGAAGACGCGGGAGGAAACCTATACCTTCTAGAGCACAGACCGACCATACCTTTCTAATACTATAATATAATTATCCAAAATAATATGTATATAAATACTAAAACTAAAATTTAAATGCCAAATACATGTCCACCCGGTGTTATTTGTTTATCCAATAGTCTTGTTATTGCTCTTTTTTTTATCTGTATTATTGGAATCGTTATTGCTATGAAACATAAAACTCTTCAAAAAACAACAGAAGATGAAACGGATGAACTAAAAGATGCCGAAATCGACAAAACAAAACAACACTATCCCCCTCCTATTATTGTTGTAAATCCACAACCACCTACAGCATCTATTCCTGAACCACAAATACATGTACATAATAATATGACATCAAATACTTTAGCTCCTCCTTTAAGAAATATGCCAAATACAACAACCGTTGGTGTACCTATCAATGTACACACTAGAGGGGCAACTCCTGATATGCAACAAGTTGGTATTTTAACAGATGACTCAAATGATCATATTTTAGCACTATATGGAAGACCTACCTTCCGTGGAAGCAGCAAATGGATGTATTTTACCGCAACAGACAAATTTCAATCTATAAAACTTCCCATATGGAAAAATACACGAAATTGTACAGATGATTTAGGCTGTGATGAAGTATACGATGGAGATACTATTCGTGTACCTGCTCATGGAGATAAATCGTTCAAAGCTACTATTTATTCACTTGATGCTCCACGTTATATACCATTTATATAATACATAACTTACTGTTTTAGAATTTTATATTACTGTTTTAGAATTTTATATTACTGTTTTGGAATTTTTAAGAAAAACACAACACTAATGTCCTATTTCAAAATGTAATATAAATCAGTTTATTATATCGTTTGTAATAATTTAGAGTCAACATATCTAATTATCCGTTTCCTCCTTATAATTTTCATCATTATCTTCATTATATATATTTTTTGTTGTAAGTTCATATTCTGAAGGTTGATAATTTTCATTCGTATTTCCACAATAACATGTTGCACACCATTGATTATTATAATATGTAAGAGATTTACTGGTACAAGTATTCTCATGACAGTGTTTACATGGTGTACCATACAAGTTATCAAATAAATTGAGTTTACCGTCATCTGTTTCAAATGAAAAGTTTACATAATTAATAATAAGATTTTTAATTTGTGTCATTATTTTTGTATTTTTTTGCAATTTCATTGCATAATGCATCAACAAATGATGCAAATTGTATCGTTGAATTAATGTATACAAATACCCTTCATAAATTTGTTTTCCATCTTTTACAGTTGAACTATTGGAATCTTTACAAGTATTCTTAAACATTATCAAAAGTGATTTACAACATTCTTCTACAATCTCTTCGTTATCATCATACGGCATTGATAGCAAAAACGAAATAATACCAACTGCATAATACGTATCATTATCATTTAAACAACCCGGTGTAAAATTTGTCATTGCCCATGATAAAGTACGTTTTAATTCATCTGAAATATACTCTGTTGAGGTAAAATTAAATAGAGATTCCATAAAACCCGAATGAATAATTTGAGTTCGACCATTTATATTATCTCCGGCAAGATTACCCAATGCCCAAATTAATTGTTCTGTAACATTTGACTCCGCTGTATTTGAGAAAAGTAATGACATCATTTTTACTCCATTATTTTGTATAATAAAAGTGGCAGAATCACTACTTGCTGCAATAAGATTTGTCAATACCCATAATGATTCAAATTGTAACGTAGACTCAAATGTATAAATTTTATCTACCGATTCAACATAAAAATCACTTGTAATATATTTGTCATTGTCTTCGAGAAAAGATAAAAATGTTAATAACATTTCACTTGTAACTTGTGGCATTTCTATCAGATTTTCATCAATACAATACATTTTTCTATATAAAATTACGGCTATCATTTGTTTCCATGTTTCTTCCGACTTTAAATAAGATTCCAACGTTTGTTTTGTATTACCATCTGTCAATTTCATTACCATATACACCTGTGTATATTGTTTAATAAGTTCTCTCTTTTTCTTAAACGAAAAATTTGGATGAGATTGATTAAAAATTTCCTCCAATTTATCTCTTATAATAGATTGACGAAATGTTGCCAATTCATAGAAACTCATCTTCTCTAAAATACCATATATTTTATTCTCTATCATTGAATCTGTAATTTCAATGACCTTTTCGGGCCCTTTGCATTTGTGTTGCTTTGATTTCGATTTATAATGAGAAGAAGAAGAATCCATTTGTCTATATTGAGAACGAGTGATGACTACCATGGTTTTGTATGATTTAATTAACTGATCAAAATAGATCGACTCAAAAATTTTTTTTTTTATTTATTTATTTGACCTCGATCGTTTCAGACAATCCAGACTTAAGAAAACGTATGCATACAAGATGGATCATTATTTTTTATACGATTATATCCCATATTATCTTGCATTTGTGTTACAGGAGGTGTCGATAATTGAGGAGTATAATAATATCGATGACCTCCTCTTATAAATCCACCCTCTTGTGAAGATACAGAATGGTCATTATAATAATAACGACGTCTACGTTGCGACAATCCACCACCTCCCGCCTGCCGCGATGCAAATTTCGATTTAACAGCTTGATGTAATGGTTGAGTCCACATATTAACAAAATTATTATTCTTATGGTTAGATAAATTAGTACGTCGTCGAGTGTTTCTATTACCACCTACATTCTTTTGTTTTTGAACATACATACTAGGTCTAATTGCTTGTTCTGTAATATTTGACCAAATTGATGACATACTCATATTAATATTTTGTTAAGTGTTTTTATTATATTATAAGATAAGAAATAAAATAAATTCTATAATTCTAATTAAATTTCTATAATTGTTTTACGACTGTATTTCGACCTCCACTTAAATTATTATGAATATCTTTAATTTTCTCACATATAATATCACCACTATCCGTCGTATAATATACTTTACGTATTCCCACTAATTTCATCATTTTAATACAATCTGCACAACATTTTGAATTTCCACATACTCCTTTATACTTTCTTACAACAATCATATCAATTCTTCTGGCCTTTGGACGAACGAGAAGAACCTTTAAAAAAACATAAATCATTACTCTGAATACCTTTATAAATTGCCGCAACTTCCGCATGTGTTGTACAATTATCCGATATACAGTGAGGTTCAAGAGTATTTGAACCATAATAATTACATGAAAGATGCCGTAAATTACCATTTATAATAAGACCCGCACTATGGGCCATACGACACTGACTTTTTGTAGCATGATTCAAACAATCTAAAACAAAACGTTCAATTCTCATATTTTTAATATATACCTCTATATACTCTTATTTTAAAATAGTGAACAAAAATGAAACAATTTAATTTAATTTAATTTAATTTAATTTATTTTTTTTAACCTTAATGTTGGTATTTTTGGGGGGGGGGTCACCGACCACCATCACAACAACCAAACCCACTGGCAAAAACCGTCGTCTGACATTGAACCGTTTCACGACAAATACTACATTGAAGAATATCGTCTTTTACCGTATGGCGACTACAAAACGCGTGGATATTCTTGTTATGGACACATGGCAGGTCGCTACATTCTTGTCCAGTCAGAATTGGAAACATACATATAACACACTGCTCTTTGTCCTCTTCTCCAGAAACAATGGAGTCATAGTCTTCATCAGAAACAAGCTCACGACGTAATATTTGAATGCGAACTTTTTCATCCATACCTGTTACCGTCTGCGTAGCGTGACCAGATCCGACGTAAGTAATTGTTACATTTATCACACCATGCGTAAGTTCAATCGGTGGTCTACCCGCAATTTTCCAACCATCTTCAATCTCTTGACTGTAAGCAATCGCAAGTATCTTCCAAACATAATTGCCATGAAGAAGCTCCTCAAAACGTTTTTCCGGTATACCACTATGATTTTCAAGAGTTGTTGAACTCAACTTCCAACAAATCTTGGTGTTAGCGGGTTCAGCAACATCTTGGTGGTCTGTGCGTGGCATACGTGTATCGATCACTTGACACTGTGTGATATTCCCTTGAAGATAATCCTGTTTATACACTACACACTCATATGATGGTTGATCTGCAAAACGAAACTCTCCAAACCGGTTTTTTGACACATTAATGCTTTCTCCAGGCATACAAAAACGAAAACTTCGCATTCCAGGTTGAGTAGAAACGTTATGAGCTGTCAATGAGTGCGTTGTTTGGTAACCATAACCATCAAGACGGAGAGTGACAAATGTTGACAATTGCTGTCCGTGAGGAAGATCAATCGTAATCGAAACTTCTTTTGAATCGCGGCCAGTCAAACACAATGACTGGTACTCTCTCTTAAGAATATCTTCGTTCTCATAAGAAAAAACGACAATTTTATTTACTCTTGGGTCAAGAGTTACCGCAATCATTCCGTCTTGAAGAATAAAAGCAGTAGACACAGTCGACACAACACTAGATCCTCTCATGTTGTTTGTTGATAAAGTTGATAAATGGTGTTGTTGTCGGCCACATACACAATCCAGTCTGTATTCCCCCAAAAAAAGAATATTCTATAAAAATCAAAACGTGGTCAGATATTAAATGGAAATTGATTATGTTTTAAAACCATATTCTGAAATCGCATGCAAATTTGATAAAACAAGAGCATATTTATGGAAATCTATCAAATTATTTATTCAATCAAAAGAGAATAATGCTCTATTCTTAGATGCTGGATGTGGAAATGGTAAAAATATGATGATTAAATCCAAAATCAATTGTATTGGATTTGATTTCTGTAATTCAAATAATCAAATATGTTATGCTAAAGGTCTTGAAGTTTCAACAATCAATATTAAAAATTTACCATATCGTGATTCTATTTTTGATCATTCCTTTACAGTCGCTGTTCTTCATCATATTGAAAAAGAAGAAGATCGTCTAAAAGCAATCAATGAACTTGTCAGAGTCACAAAAACAAATGGACATATTTTTATACAAGTTTGGTCAGCAGATATACCAAAAAATAAAAAATTCATTAAAATTAATGATAATAATGACTACTTTATTACATGGTTTGTTAAACAAAATCATATCATCAAAAGATACTATCACTTATTTAGTTTAACTGAATTTACAAATCTACTTCAGAAAATACAAAATATCAAAATTCTAACAATTAATGAAGAATGTGGTAATTGGTATACAATAATCCAAAAATTATAAAAATGACTCAATATTATTAATAAATTTTTAACTAACTAAAATAAACACATTAATCCTATCCATTAAATCCGTAGGGCAATTAATTGTTGCTCTTTAAGGAAATTGATTTTCGTAATTTCTTTTCTTATTACAACAATAAAAAGACGACACAATGACGTCAGAGCAAAAGAAACACGAAATATCATATGTATATCATATGTATGTGTTCCCACTTAATCGTTTTCCACTGTAAGAACATGTACATTGCCACGTCCAAGTTATATCATTAATGTCAACCTTATATTTCATCATCAAATAATTACGATACTTATCTGCTTTTGCATAATCTTTCTTAGAACGAAGGAGTTCCCTTGTGTCAACCAACTTCTGTATGTAATTCCACATCGAAACAGAATCATATGGAATGTCGACGTCGTCAACAATAATATCATTTATCGAAATAATATCACCCGTTTGACCCGTTTTTCGAAACGTCCACATATTTGTACGATCACATATATCATATCCTTTCGTATACAAACTCGTACGAATCTGATCAGCATCATTATACCGCTTTTCATAGCGAGCACACACCCTCCTGTCCATTAAATCCTTAACGGACATCGACAAGTATTCCGTTTTTGTAGTTTCTGATGGTGAAGAAGATGGTGGTGAAGAAGATGGTGGTGAAGAAGATGGTGAAGATGGTGAAGATGGTGAAGATGGTGAAGATGGTGAAGATGAAGGCGGCCTGCAGGCCCTAGTACTAACACGCGGTATTAATTTTGAATAATCAATCCCGTAGAGTGGTAGTGAACAATCAGTCAATTCCGGTTCCTTTAAAGGATTTAACATTGCAACAGTAGACATTTCCCACAGATGGCCTGGATGTATCATCGTCTTACGTTGCAATGGATAAATTCGTACATTTGTAACATTCAATAAATCGTGTATGTTACTGATATTTACGTTCTCTTGCACATCTTCGTCGAAATATTCTACTCGTACAGAATAATTTTGCGGAAAATTGAACGCTTTATGTAATTGAAGAATAACATCATCCAAAGAAGTTAATTCGTCAATAACTATCTTCGCATTTCCATCTGCACCAACATTTGTACAATTCGAAGCAACAATCTTGCTCTTGCTCTTGCTCTTGTTCTCGTTCTTGCTCTCGCTCTCGCTCTTGCTCTTGCTCTCGCTCATTTTGGTTTAATGAAGACTCTCCAAACAAATCAAATTTCCCCCCCCCAAAAAAAAATGAAAGAAAAAAGAAAATAAATTTCCCTGACCGGGATCCTATCCCCCCTTCGTATATATAACATGTACCGCATTGTTCGTAGAACGTTCTTTGAATTTGTCAAAAAGCAAAAGCGGAAGAGACGCTTTGACAGGCTGCGGGTTGTTTCATTAAATAATTTGAATTTT
>JGI20158J14315_10002548_pt1 | contig 12597 bp, 8 predicted proteins | sample COG_08_FD_14315 | JGI IMG/M metagenome (IMG submission 14315)
CCCGGGGACCCCTCGCATGTTAGAGTACTAAAAGCGACTTTCCACCGGGGGACGCAACATTTTTTTGCGCGCGTTAGGGGTTTTTGTTTTTTTTGTATTCTTGGCGAGGGGTTCAGTGGGTTTGAAAAGTATGTTGTGGGTTTGTGGTATAATTTTGCCATTTTTTTTCATAAAAAAAGGCAAAAGAGAGAGGGAGGGAGGGCAACGTAAATTTGTTTCCCTCGTTTTTACGGACGAGAAAAAAACAAGAGGAGGACGGAAAAAAAAAGCAAAAACTTCAGAAAGAAGAAGACAAAGAAGAAGAAGAAGAAGAAGAAGAAGAAGAGAGAGAGAGGAGAGAAGACAACGAAGCAGTAGCAGTGGTAGTAGTAGCAGTGGTAGTGGTAGTAGTAGTAGTAGAAGAAGAAGAAGACAAAGTAGAAGATGGAGGAGGAGGAAACAACCGCGCCGATAAAGACGACGACGAAAGAAGACTCATCGTCGTCGTTTTCAAAACTCAAAAACTTCGAAGGAGAAGAAGAAGAAGAAGAAGAAGAAGAAGAAGAAAAGAAGAAGAAGAAGAAGGAGATACCGCTCAAACTCAAATTTAAAACGTGGCAAGGCGTAGCAACGTGGACGTGGAACGATGCGTCAGACGTGTGCGGGATTTGCCACTCGCCTTACGATGGGTGCGCACCAGATTGTAAATATCCCGGAGATGATTCACCCGTCGTGTGGGGNGTTTGTTCGCACGCGTTTCATTTNCGATGCATAACGAAATGGCTGGACGGACGAAACTCGGAACAAAAATGTCCCATTTGTCGAGGCGATTGGGAGTTTAAGCAAGCTTGAATGTATAGGAAAAGAAGAGGAAAGGATTTTCAAAAGGTGTTTAGTTCGCGCGCGCGCAGCGCGTTTGTATTTCTGTATTTTTATTACACACAACGCACATCCAACCTGTCTGACGAGAAGAAATTTTATCACTCAAGCAAGCGACGAGTGCTTCCCGTAGTACCGGTGCCACGGGGTTTGCCTTTCAGACGGTGGTTCCCATCCAAGTTCGATGCTGGTGTTTCTCTGCACGTCGCAGTCGTTCACGATTTCGAGATTTTCGCCGCGCAAGCTGACGAGAGGACTCACCTCGACGAGTCCTCCGTACCCGCCCCACTGAACACGACCTCGATTCTTCGTAATCCACGTCGAATGCACGAAAGAAATCATGCGTCTCGCCGATTCCGGAGAGTCATCACCGGTCGCTTGCTTGACGGGCGCAAAGTCAAGCTTACGCTCTCCTTCAAAAATAGTAACACCATCGCTGGAGTACTGGTACGCGTCGAATATAAAACTTTCGAGCTTGATTGCTTTCTTCGTTCTTCGCTTCTCGGTATCGCCCTCGACATAACAAGGCACGTCTTTTTCTGCCACGTGATACTCCATCGCGAACGAGTCTTGGTCGTCTTGGTCGTTGACTATCTTTTTACCGCTACTGCTCCTCGCGTTTGCTATTCCCGCTACTTTGTATAAAAAATCTAAGCTAAAATAGTGAATCGCTACATTCGCGCACCGAAATCGTAACGGACGATTATCGGGATTAAAGTGGTTCCAGGGCGGTCTGTTATACTTTTCAATTTTAATGATTGAAGAAGGATCGTTGCTGTCGTCGGTTCGCATGTTACCCGGAAGCACTTCATCGTAATCCACTTCCTCTCTCTCGTCGCGCACGCTCGGTTCTATCTCCGAGTATTCTAAGACGCGAATTCTTGAAGACGACGACGACGAAGATGACGACGACAAAGCGCTCTTTCTTCTCCCGCCATCTGTATCCTCCTTCTCGGTGTAATCACCATCACCGCCATCGATATTTGAATAGGCTACTTCTCGCGCAAACACGCCGACTTTTTCGTCCGGGGAAGTTTTTTCAATCACTTTAGCGCCCGATTGTTTTCCTCGTAAAGCGCAGTACCCGATAAATTCGCAATCTCCAGGAAGAATGAGCGCGTTATCCACCGAATAGCAATGAAGATGTCGAACGCCGCGCTTTTTCATGTTCTCTAACGCGTTTGATTTCAGTAGAGCGCGATATATGCTGCCGTTTCCATCTGGTGACGTTTGAATCGACCCGTCCGGTGCTAAAATAATCTTCCCTTCGACGTCAAATACCGGCGCCTCTTGTTGCTGAAAGAACACGACGTCCTTTTCTGGGAGATTAAAATACGCGTTTTCACGAAAAAATTCCACCGTTTGTTCGTGCGTTTGCGGAGACGTCATGATGTACCAAGGCAGAGAGGGCGACGCGGATTCTTTTCCTTCTTCGTTTTCAGCCGCCGCCGCCGCCGCCGCGGCGGCGAGCTCAATCACTTTTCTAATCCTCTCCGCCTGCAGTTGAAAAAGAGACTTTTTGCTTGGCAACCCGATATCAAACGTCCCTTTCGGCAACGCGCTTCCTAATCGCGTGCCTTGTCCTCCAGCCATGACAATCGCGCCAACCTTTCCGGAACGAATCAACGCGTAACCTTCTTCCCGCCACGCTCGCTTTTCCTCTTCGCTCGCTTCCGCAGCCACGACGTCGGGAACGATTGGTTCGATTCTCGTCTTCCTCTTCTTCTTCTCGAATCCGACACCGTTACCGTCATCGTCCGTATTACTCGTACTCGTACTCGTCGTACTCTCTCTCTCCTCTTCCTTCTTCTCTTTTTTACTCTTCTCTAGAGTCGCGGTTGTCTTTTTCGACGAGACCATCGCGCGGTGAAACGCGTCGCAGAAATACTCCAACTCATCGCCTAAGCTTTCCATTTGCGCGCACATTTTCGCTCTCGTCTCCTCGCTCATTTTCATCTTCTTCGCGTGCTCCAACACGTGCGATTGACTTTGGGGCAGTCGCTTTTCCAAAAGTCGGAGGAATTCTTCTTCTTCTCGTTGTTGTTGTTTCTTCTTCTTCTCATCCTTCTCGTCCTTCTCCTCTTCCTCTTCCAAGTCGTTTGCCTCTTCCTCCTCGCGCGTCGTCGTCATATTCACACACACACACACACTCTCTCTCTAAAAACGAGCGCGCGCGTTTATTTCGTTTCCTTGTTGTTTTGCTTTTTTTGTTTTTCTTTGCGTTTTTGTTTTTCGTTCGTTTTTGTTTTTTTTTGTTTGTTTGTTCTTTTTTTTGTGAAAGTGGGAAAAGTGATCAAACACGACAGAATTTCTCGTTCGCGGCGAGAAGAAAGAAAATGAAGAAGAAGAAGAAGAAGAAGAAGAAATTGAAGCGACCGATACTTCACGGTGTTGGCGTCGTCAAATCCTTAAAAGTGGCGAAACGAATAACCGCGGAGTTTCACCGGAAATCAGAAGCGGCGTTGGAGCAGGCGGGAGAAGGAGCAGCAAGAGCAGCGTCGGAAACGGAAAGAGACATGTATCAAAAAGCGAGTCAAGCTGCTCTTCAGCGAACCTCACACGTGAGAAAATTCGTCTACTCTACGTTGACTACTCTGAACAAGAGACCGGGAAAAGGCGAGGAGAGGAAAGTTTTGAACGGGTTAGAAGTTGGAGCGGTAACCACGGAGTTTTGCTGCCAGTCGCCGAGCTGGATACGGTTTCGCTCGATCGATTTGAACTCGCAACATCCAAAGATTGAAAAGCGAGACTTTTTCGCTCTCAAAGTTTGCGAAGACGAGTTCGACGTCGTTCTCAATTCGATGGTTTTGAACTGCGTGGCGGAACCGGAAGATCGAGGAGAAATGTTGCTACGAATGGCGAAAATGTTGAGGAAAGAAACAGGGGTCCTTTTTATCACGATTCCTAGGAGGTGCGTGGAAAATAATCCGTTTTGTTCCGTGGATATTTTCAACGAGTGTTTGCGCGCGTGCGGTCTCTCTGTCGTTCTGACGAAGTTCTCTCCTAAAATTGCGTTTTGGGTGTGCGAGAAAAAAGGGAAGAACGTCGCGAACGCGCCGAAATTAAACCGCCGGGAGAAGAAGACGAAGAAGACGAACTCTTACTTCTCCGTTCGTTTTTATCGGAGCGAGCGGAGGCGAATCGCAGAATAGTTTATAAAGTAAATAAATAGGAAGTAAAAAAAGTTGTACTAAAAGTAGAAGGAAGCGCGCGTGTGGCAAAAACTTTCACGCGTGCGCCTCGAGTGTATAGTTCTTGTCTCTCTGATACTATCGTCTTCGTATGCTCTTATTCTCTTCTCTTCTCTCTCTCTCTCTCTTCGTAAAAAATGTCTTTCACTCTCTCTCGCTCTCTTCTCGACCAACTTTGTACACATCCGTACTTCGTAATTTGAGTGCTCTCGTAGTTTTTTAGAATTTTTGCCCCATTGCCCATGGAAAGACGCGACAAATCTTGAGAGAAAATGAGAGGCGTCGTCGAAACGCGAGGAAGAGGAACTTACCATGGCGACGGTGGGGGTAACTTCAACAACAGGCAAGGAGGAGGAGGAGGAGGGAACGGAGACCACTCTGGAGAAGGAAGAGACGAGGCCTACGAGGAGGAAGAAGAGGAGGACGCGGAGACGTGCCCGCTGTGTTGTAACGATATGGATGCGACCGATTTAGCCTTTAAACCGTGCAAGTGCGGCTATCAATTATGCGCGTGGTGTTGGCATCAAATCATGGAAGTTGGATTTGGCGAGACGGTTGGGAAGTGTCCCGCGTGTCGACAGGATTACGACCAAGATCTGCTCGAGTTTGACGCGGAGCAAGTAGCTTCTTTGACGGATGCGAGTAGCGCACAACAACGAAGGGAAAGAGGAGGAGGAGGAGGAGGCAATTATTCTTCATCTTCGTCGTCGCTTTCATCTTTGCAACATCATCATCATCATCATCATCACGGTAGTCGATCATACCGATACCAAAACCATCCCCACAGTAGGTACGCAGAAAATTACGACGGTGCCGGCGGTGAGGGCGAAAACAACATCGTATTCGGTGGCGGCAGAGGCAGGGGACGGGGCCGAGGCGGAAGACGAGGAGGGGTTCTCTTCGGCGGAGGAGGACGAGGCAGAGGTCGAGGGAGAGGAGGGGGCGAATTTGATGGTAATTTTGGCGGCGGTGGTGGTGGATATTCATCGTACGATCCAAACGCTCCGATTGACAGTAGTCGTAAGCACCTCGTCAATGTGCGCGTCATTCAGCGAAACTTAGTCTACGTGGTCGGCATTCCGACTGCTATGTGTAAGGAAGAGATACTGAGGAAGGCGGAGTATTTTGGAAAGTATGGTAGTATCATCAAGTTACAAGTGTCCTGTCCGACAGCACCGGCCAATGGTAGCGGAAATGATGATAGTAATGCGGGAAATTTAGCAGGTTGCGCTTACGTAACGTTTGAAGCAGAAGCGGACGCGGAGACATGCATTCAGTGCATTGACGGTGTCCCTGCTCATCCAGACGGTACAGGAAGACCTCTTCGAGCATGCCATGGCACGACGAAATATTGTAACGCCTTCTTACGCAATTTTCCATGCGGAAACCCAGAATGTTTATATCTTCACGTCGTTGGAGAAAAAGAGGATTCTTTCACGAAAGAGGAAATGCTAGCGTCGTACAGAGAGAAGAAGAAAGCCATGTTCAAGGGAGCGAGCACGAATTTCAAGAGCGGTAAGAGCGGTAGAAGTAAAGACAATGTTTCCACGGTAAACGCCGCGAATAAAAACAGGCTCGAAAACTTGAAGCTCAACAATGCTCACAAAAAGAACAGCAAAAGGTTCCCGACGAATATCAATAGCAATATCGAAGTTGACGAAGATAACGATAACAATACTAACGCCAATGATGTCGATGAGGGTGGTAGAGATAGACGCAACGTTCACCATACTGTTAATAACTTGCGGCAGAACAAAACTAAATTTGGCGAGCGTGACGGTGGTAAAGCGATGGGAAATAGAAAAAACCTTCCCGGCGGAAGGGAGAAAGGATCGTCGTCGCTTCGCGACATTCCAGCGCCGCGGAAAATCGTAGTTCCTCCTAAAAAAGGGGATCAAGCGTAAAATGCAGCGGCACATCGCGCGATTCAAGGCTGATCCGCGTAGAGAAAGAAAGTATATCCTTTTATACAGTAATAAAAAATGTACAGTTTCGATGAAATTTAAAATTCTGCGTTGATTCTCGCTTTCCTCTCTCTAAGTGTTGATATGTTTACTATTATTACTCCCACAAAGATTTTCCAATCTTGACGCGCTTCTTTCTAGCTTTGTTATCTCTGCGTTTTTTCAGTTGCTGTGGCCAATGCGCCGCTGCAAACGCCATCGCGCTCTCTTTGTAAGAACTCGCTCTAGCGTTGGCACTTCCACCACCTCGCCCAACGCCTTGTTTTTTTGACTGCTGACCACCGGTGCCTTTTCCTTTCTCTTTGCCAGGTTTTCGATTCTTCTCACCAGATTCATCGCTATTACTAACACCGGCGCTGTTCTGCGCATTATTGGCAGCCGCAGCGTTGGAGCCGCCGAGTCCGAAGTTGATCTTCTCTCCGCTCATTTGTGCATTTCTATCATTTTCTTCAACCGAACGATAACGTCGAGCATCGTAGATTCCGAAACGTCGATCTTCCGAAACAGAGCGAAAGCCAGATCCACCTCGTCCAGATCCGCCACCACCAGAACTCTTCTGGCCGCTACCGCTGCTCTTTTTCTTCGAGTCTTTTTGATCCGCTTGTTGCTTGCTTTTGCTATTATTCGCATTCTTAGCCGTCGCTTTTTGCTTTCCGACATTTTTATCCTCTTCATTTTCTTCACCTTCTTCACCATCGTCAGATTTTTTTTTCCCATCCTTTTTTTCAACAGCAGCACCACTTTCTTCTTTCTTCTCGTTCCCATCTTTTGATCTCAGGTTCTTTCTCGTGTTTGCGTTGTCTCTTTCCGCGGAGTTCTTGGCGCCACCAGATCGAGTCGTTTTTTTCATTTTCTCTTCTTCTTCTCCTTCCCCGTCATCATCATCATCATCGTCGTCGTCGTCGTCGTCGTCGTCGTCGTCGTCATCGTTGTCGTCATCTTCATCATGCGCATTCTTTCTCTTCTTGCCTACAACTTGCAAATCGTCGTCGTCCTCGTCATCTGTGTGAATGTTCTGAAGATCGCTCGGTAAAGATCCCGTATTTGTTGTCTGCTCACGCAAATCGTCGTCGTCGTCTTCGTTATACACACCAGCTTTCCTAGCTTCCGCTCTGGCAAAGAGCTCGGAAAGTTCAGAATCACAAGCTTCCAAAGCAAGTCGAGCATGCACTAATTTTGTATTTGCTTGTTCGAGTCTCTTTAGTTCTTGCAGTAATACGTTCTCGATCTCTTGCATCGGCGGCAATCCCGCTCTCGCTAACGCAGTTTGTGCCTTCTCCCAAGCTGCTTTTGCAACAAGTTGCTCCTCATCGAGTTCTTCCTCATCTGACTCATCGCTGCTGAGATCATCATCCGAATCGTCCGTATCGTAATGTCCGTTTGGATCTGACGGAATGAATTGATATTGTTGTTGTTGTTGTCGTCGGTTTTGTTCTAGAGCCTTCGTAATAGCCATAGTCGGTGTAGCCGTTTTCGTAGCAGCATCCTTGTCTGAGTTACCCGCACTCCCGGCTTGGCTCCTAAGCCTGGGAGATTTTGGTGCTTTATTCATCTCAGAGTCGGTGGCGTAGTTTTTTCTTTTCTTTTCATCTGAAGCGATCTGCGCAGCCCGTTGCATCTCGGACATGTCTTCGTCGTCTTCTTCATTAGCGTTATCTCCTCCAAACGCCAAGTACTTGTCCCACTCGGCATCGTCAACTTCGACATCTTCAACATCGTTCAAATTTGGAACAGACTTTGGACTCACGTCTTCGTTCGATGGCTCGTCCTCATCATCGTCAACCTTTATATTTTCGGTCGTCGCGGATTTGGGTTGCTTTGACGCCTCGAGTGATTTCCTCGTTGTAGCCCCCTTCGATTTATGACCATCTTTTCCATCGTTATCGTCATCGTCGCTCTTTTTGTCATTCTTGTTGTTGTTGTCGCTGTTGCTGTTAGCTTTCTTTTCTTCTTCTTCTAATAATTCGCCATCGGATGCCGCTGCTTTTTTCTGCTCTTCCAAAGACTCCATGGATTGTTTTCTACGCTTTTCAGCAATTTCTTTCTGCGCCTGTTGAAGCGTCTCCTGTGCTTTCAGGCGAGCTTCCGAATACACTTTTTCTGCTTCCTCGACGAGCGACTTTAATCGAGCCAATTCTCTCTCGGAATACTCCACGTCTCTAACCATTTGCGCTCTGCGCTCCTTCGTCTGCTCGATTTCCCTTTCCATCTCCTCTGTAAATCGAGCCATGCTCGCTGAAGAAGCAGCGCCGCCATCCTTGTTATTCTGACCTCTTCCAGAAGTGGTAGCTAAGTGATGCGCATCTTCATCTTCATCGATATCAAACGTCACGTGTCCTAAATGTGCTCCTACAATATCTTGTTCATCTTCATCTAAACTATTGATGTTCGAGTTCAAAAGTCCTCCGCTCCCTATTTGATTGACGTCGGATATACCGGCGGCCCACGCGGCGGCGACCCGCTTTCTTGGTGGAGCGTTCGATGGCGCGTGCAACGCTCTCGCTTTCGCATCTGGAGTTCCCGCTTTCTTTCGCGCTTCCGCTAAAAGCTTCATTTTCTTCTTTTGTTGCTTGAAAGCTTGTTTCTTTGGCGGCAACGCCGGCGAGATTGATCGACCGATACCTTCGCCTCCGTTACTCAAATGATCGAGATTCGTGTTAGCATCGATAATATTCCTCGCATCGGCGCCATCCGCGCCTTTGCCAAATCTCCCTCCTTTTGTTAGTTTACTCCTTTTCCCTTTTGGACCTTTTTGAAACGTATCCATCAAGTCGCTGCTATTTGTTCCTTTCTTGAAGCCGGAAGCGTTGGTCTTCCCTTTCTTCTTCGCGATGTTACCACCTTGATCAGCCGCGTTTCGTTTCTTACTAGCGCTCGCTGTTTTCCCGCTCGCTCCACCACTCTTTGGTGCCTTCGTGGTATCAACATTTCCTTTCGCCGCCGCGGCTGCATTTTGCTTCGCGCGAACCGTCGCTTTATACGGCGCCGATTCAATCTCTCCTCGTCGCAAGTGTTGAAACTTGATCAGATTTCTCCATTTATCTTTCAGCTGCACTCCGGTTCTTCCCCTGGAATTTTGGAAACGTGAAGGAAGAAAGACCCGCGTTAATTTTAAATGTTGTTTTTTGAGAGAGATTTGACGCCACGCTCGATGATTCGACTTTGACGACGACGACGACCAGGTCGCCCAACCATCAAAAACTCCCACATTCGAAAACACAACAACAACAACGACAACTTTCTTCTTCTTCTTCTTCTTTTTTTTGCAAACGAGAAGAAGAAGAAGAAGACAAAGAAGAAACTTTGTTGTCGTTTGGAAAAAAATGCTCCCAATACATTTGGAGGAAATTTCATCGAAGAAGAAAGTGTTTTTTTGTCGCCGCCCCTCCTCGTCGCGAATTTGCCTTGTCTGTGTCTCTCTCATCATCATCACCGCGCAAAGAACAACACGAGAAAACGATAACGAAAACGACGAGTAAAGCTTAAAAGAAACGCGAAGAAAAGCAGTAGCACGTCTCTCGTCGCGATAAAATACGTATCGTGCGCACCTCAACGCTTTGAAATCAGGATCTGTTCTCATCTTCTCCCACGCGCCGATGCCGTGCTTTTGTACGGCGGCGCGTAACGCCGTCTCTTCTTCGGCTTGCCAGTANCCTCGCAACGTCCCGGTCGGAGAAAGCGAAGTCGTTGCGTTTTTCCCNCCTTTTATTCCCACCGCCACAGGTGGTGGTGGTGGTGATGGTGGTGTGGAGGCGGCCCCCGCTTTGTTTTCCCCCTTCTTCTCCGTCGTCATCTTTGTCGTCATTGCGGCTGTAGTAAGTTGCTTCGCCAATTTATCTTTCATTTTTCTCTTCTTTTACGCACAACAAAAGTATTACTTTTTCTCTCTCTGAGTTCCGGCACGTCTCGCGCGCGTGTGTCCGCGCGATGATATTAATTGTGTGTTAAATTGTTCCTTTTAAACGACAATCACACCACAGACACGCGCAGACACACACACAACTTCGGCCGAGCGTTGTTTTGTAGTGTGTGTCTGTCTAAAATCGAACGTGTTTGTTGTGTTTTTGACGAAAAAAGTATAAAAAAAAGAGAAAAAAAAATCTCGCGCCAAAAAAAGTTCACCAAAAACACACCAAAAAAAGACACAACAAGAACGAATTCTTTTTTGCGTAGTATAAAGAGTATATAGAGAGATATGATGACGACGACTGCCACGCGCGCCCAGACGACGCCTTGGAAACAGCAGCAACAACAACGACCACGCTTTCTCACCTCCCGAGCTTCCGTTTCTTTTTCTTCTTCTTCTTCTTCTTCTTCCCTTCTTTCCAAAAGCTCGTCGTCGAAAGGGGGTGGACGTCAACAACCAAGAAGAGGTCATCGTCGTCGTCGAAGTCTTCCTAATGAGGACGCAAAAACTGGTCGAGGGGTGGTCGTCGCGGGACGATTCCCGGACGAGCGCACGTACATCATGATCAAGTGCGTCGTCGTTTACGTCGTCGTCGTTGTCTTTCGCCTTTCTTCTTGACTTCTTCTTGACTTCTTCTTGACTTCGTCAAACTCTTTCTTCGCAACAAAACCTCAGGAGGTTTTTTTTATCCACTTCTTCTTGTTAAAAAAAAACTGACTTCAGAACAAAACAACAACTCTCTTTAACGATAAATACGTATTATTATAAAACTTTAGGCCGGATGGTGTGCAAAGAGGAAAAGTTGGAGCAATCGTCGAACGCTTCGAGAATAAAGGCATGCAGTTGAAAGGTTTGAAGACGTTTCAGTGCACGCGAGCGATTGCGGAGGAGCACTATCGCGACTTGTCTTCGAAACCGTTTTTCAAAGATCTCGTCGATTATATCATTTCCGGGCCGGTCGTGTGCATGATTTGGCAAGGCCCGACTGGTACCGTAGCCGCCGCGAGAAAGATGATTGGAGAAACGAATCCTTTAGAGTCTTTGCCTGGGTCTATCCGCGGCGACTACGCCGTCGAGGTTGGCAGAAATATTATCCACGGTTCCGACTCGGTCGATTCCGCCGAGAGAGAAATCAACTTATGGTTTGCGGACGGGAACGGCGTCGTGGACTGGCAAATGACGAACAACGGTTGGATTCGCGAATAATAATAATAATATAGAACGACGACGATGACGATGACGAGAGAGAGATAAAGAGAGGAACCTTTTTAATACGGGAGGCTTAATAATTAATAATTGGTGTTTATAATATAATTATTACGCGATGATATTACTTGATGAACAACTTTCTTCGACGCATCTCGCGCGCACTCTTCTTCTTCTTCTTCCTCCTCCTCTTCTCGTCGTTCCTGTCATTTTCGATTTCATTTTCATCAGATTCCGTTTCTCGCGCGATAATACTCTTGCCATCTCTGTTGCCACATAAACTGGGTCGCCCCTAACTTCTCTCGTCGGTTGATTTCCGGTAACCCTTTCTTTCTTCGTTTCTTATTGTCCGCTTCTTCCGCCATGGCCAAGGCTAAGTCTCCGTTCATTCTAGGTCTGGCGTCTAAAAGTAATCGCGAGCCTCCCAGACATTTCATCAAAACTGCCGCGTTTAAACTAATAAACCCGAGCGTGAAGCACTCTTGCTCGCATCGCGCCGAGTTCGGGTCGCCGGAATACGACGGAGGCGTGAATTCAGACATTTTCTTTTCTTCTTCTTCTCTTATTATAATTCTCTTCTCTTTCTTCTTCTTTTATCTCTGCGTGTGTAATTCTCTTTGTTTCTCGTTCGTTCAAAACAACTTCTTCTCTCAAAACCAGGTATCAATACACTCGGTAATACAAGTCAACTCTTCTTCTTCTCTTACGAACGAGAAGAAGAATACTCTCGCGTTGTTGTGTTCTCTTCAACAACAACAACAACAACAACAACAACAACAACAAAAGTGTGTTGTTGTTTGGATAATTTTTTGTCGTTTTTTTTTTGTCTTTGATTTTCCTTTTTTGCTCTCTCTCTTCTTTTTTCTCTCTCTTTTCTCTCTTGGACTACAATTCAATCGTCTCCTACAAACACAAACAAAAGACCTCATTTTTACACAAAAACACAAAATCATCATGGTGAAAGCACACGTGGAGTGCTCCTCGGAGCTCGTATGGCAGTGCGTGAAGAAGAACAACGCGTACGTCCGCGCGTCCGTGAACCGAACGCGCATGTCCGCGGAGAAAGGCAACGTGACCGCGAAGCACGGATTTAGCAGCTCAGGTAAAACTTAACTCGACTACTTCGTGAGAATTTTTTCCTCGCGAATCGTCTTTTCTTCTTCAATTCTTCTCTTTTTTATTATTGCGATGACGACGGACGAAAGAAGGAGGAGGAAGAGGAGAAAGAGAGAGAGAGAAAGAGAGAGAGAGAGAGGGTGAAGAGTCGCGAAACACTTTTTTATTGGAGTCGTCAAAATTGATGAGAAAAAAGAGAAGGGAGAGGGGGTGACGGTGTCAATGATGTTGTGAATGCGCTCCTCCTTCCTTCCTTGGAAGAGAGAGGGAGTGAGAGACAAAACGAGACCGGTTTAGGCTGTTCAAGGTCTCGGAAAAGCCCTAGAAAAATGAATTTATGGATTTCTTTGGTGCT
>JGI20158J14315_10002550_pt1 | contig 12594 bp, 14 predicted proteins | sample COG_08_FD_14315 | JGI IMG/M metagenome (IMG submission 14315)
AGATCAAAATATACCCATTGAAGTTCGAAAAATTTCTGTTAGCGAAGTTGTACAAGCTGCAAGAGAAGGAAACTTAAAGGAAATGTTTGGTGCTGGAACTGCGGCTGTTATATCTCCTATTGCTGGATTCGGTTATCAAGGAGTTGATTATGAATTACCAGAGTTAAAAGACACCTATGCTTCTTTATTTAAAGAGAAAATCACAGATATTCAAACCAATAAATCCGAAGACCCTTACGGTTGGAGAGTAAAAGTTTAAGTTTTGAAAAAATTATATTCTTTAGCTGTATTCGTTATGTTAGTAACGGGATGTACTAAAAAGGATATTTCCATTGATAAAACTAGCAAAGCAAACCAATACATTACAATTTTAGGAACGGCTCAAGATGGTGGTTTTCCTCATATTGGTTGTCAAAAAAAATGCTGTGATGATTTCTATAGAGGTGTATCACCAAAACAAAAGGTAGTTTCTTTAGGCTTAATTGACAGGGAGGCCCAACAAAAATTTCTATTTGAAGCAACTCCAGACATTTCTACTCAATTAGCAGATTTAGAAAAAAATCACCTAAGAACTAGTACCATTATAGATGGTGTTTTTATAACCCATGCACANATGGGTCATTATGCTGGNTTGTTATATTTTGGCAAAGAAGCATTAGGTAAAAAAGACATCNCTGTGTATGCNATGCCAAAAATGAAAAATTTCTTAATCAATAACGGTCCTTGGAGTCAATTAGTTACAACTAAAAATATTACATTTTCAAACTTAAGAAAAGACAAGGTTGTTCAACTTAATAATTCTTTAAAAGTTACTCCTTTTCTTGTTCCTCATAGAGATGAATTTTCAGAAACTGTGGGATATAAAATTGAAGGGGAAAACAAATCAGCTCTGTTTATTCCAGACATAAATAAATGGAGTTTGTGGAAAAAAAATATTGTAGAGGAAGTTAAAAAAGTTGATTATGCATTCTTAGATGCCACTTTTTTTAAAGAAGGAGAAATTAATAGACCTATGAGTGAAGTACCTCACCCATTCATTGAAGAAACAGTTGACTTATTTAAAAATGAATCTTTAACAACTAAAAATAAAGTGATTTTTATTCATTTTAATCATACCAATCCCGCATTGCAACCTAATTCAAAAGAAAGAAATGAACTAACATTATTAGGATATAAATTTGCTGCAGAAGGGAAACGATTTGAACTTTAAAAGCAATCATTATTTTTTTAAAATTGAACCAATATTTGGCTTAAAATAATTAGGTCCTTTTAATACTTTTCCATCTTCACGAAAAATTGGATGCCCATCCTCTCCTAATTTACTCATATTACTGTGCTGAATTTCGTCAAAAACCTCAGCAATCTTATATTGCATTCCGTGCTCTATAATGGTTCCTGCCAAAATATATAACATATCTCCTAAAGCATCTGCAACTTCCACTAAATCATTTGCATTAGCCGCTTCAAGATATTCCTCATTTTCTTCTTTCATCAAATTAAAACGAAGTAAATTTTTTGCTGCCCCAAGGTCTGCTGTTGGTTCATTTTTAATTCCTAGCTTAAATGCTGTATGAAACTCGTGAACGGCATCTGTGTATTTTTTCATATTTTATAGATGTGTTATTTTAAATCATTTTTTTAAGAAAACTGGCTGGAGCTATTTTTAAAATAAAAGCTATCAATCTCCATCGCTTAGAGATGTAAGCAACTCTTTTCTTTTTCTTAATTGCTGTATAAATTTGTTTTGCTGCTTTTTCAAGAGAAACCATCCAAAAAATACCTTCTCCTAATGCCATTGCTGTATCTACAAATCCTGGACGAATATCAGTAATAAAAACTTTATTTGATTTGATAGTTTTTGTTTTCATATATAGACTTTCTAAATATGCTTTTTGATAAGCCTTTGATGAAAAATATGCTGGTGCTCCTCTATTTCCTCTAATGGAGGCTATGGAGGTAATACCTACCAAATGACCAAATCCTTGATTTCTAAATAAATTAAATGATAAATCATACAACTTGGTAGCTCCTACTACATTTGTAAAGATGGTTTCTTCCTCTTTATTCCATGCTAACGTTGGATTAATATGTCCAACACCAGAGGATTGTATGATGATATCTATTGTTGTAAATTCTTTAATAATTTCATTGAACACATTTTCTACCTCATCTACTTTTTGAATGTCATTTTGGGCAACATAAACCTGGTTAGAATATTGTTTTTTTAGGGCCTCCAACTTCTCTAATCTTCTTCCAGTGATGGCTACTCTATACCCATCTTTTAGTAATAATTCAGAAATTTCTTTTCCAATACCAGAAGTTGCTCCAAAAACAATTGCCGTTTTCATTTAATTTGTAATTTTGTTAAAAATACATAATTTATGTTTACAAAAGGTCGAATCATTTTTGCTATTATTTTCATCATAGCTTTTGTCATTTTTATGGTAATTTCCTACAAAAAAGATTCAAAAAATCATCAAGCTTATTACAAAGATGCAGCAAAAAAAGTAGCAATATATGGTACAATAGCCATCATCATTTTTGTTGCTCTTAGACTAGTGACTGCATATTTATTATAATGATAGCATGCACAACAAAAAATCTCCGAGCAAAGACTCGGAGATTTTTTGTTAACTTCATAGAAAAGATCTTGTTAATTTTCTGAATTCAAAAAGCTATAATTTTTAGAGTAAGATAACATTTGTTCTTCAAAGTCTTTTGGTTGAACTATTGTAATATCAGTAATAACTCCCTCCGAGTCTTTTACCAAATTTAAAATCGGATTTACAAAACCGCTGTAGGGAGCAGATGTAAATTGCTTGTTTCGCTCAATAACTTCAGCATGAATTTCTTGATCTACTTTAACGCCATAACCCTCTACCAATGCTTTTGCAGCATCAAAATCTCCTTCTGATTTTATTCGCTGTGCTTCTTTTAATAAGCGTCCAAAAATAGCGCGAAGTTTTGCATAATCATTTACTTTAAAAAAGGTTTTTCCGTCTTTAGTAACCTTTTCTATGACATTATCTTTTAATCCTTGTTCATAAGACCAAGCAGAAACCCACTGTCTGTTAACCATATGATCTTCCTCCAAATCGTTCCCTAATTCTATTCTAATTAATTGAGTAATTAAACCATTTCTTATATAACCGTCATAGGCTGCTTTCCCTAACTCTTCCCAATTATCAGTTAAGCCCAGTTCTTGTAATTTTGGATCCATTAAATAATACAATCCAACTAAATCTGCTCTCCCCTCCTCCATGGTTGATGCATAATTTTGAAGAGTTTCTTTTGGTTGACCAATTCCTTCATTAATAACTCCAGATGCATGCCCTACTACTTCGTGNAATGCTGTGTGGAGTTTATCTGCAATTTGTCCATATTTTTCCTCTAATCTTATTTCTTCCTCATCATAAGCAAATTCATTCAATCTTCCAGAACCTCCTGCATTATTGTAGGCTCCAGTAATATTACCCAAAGAAACAGATTTAGAACCATGCTGTTGCCTGATCCAATTATTATTCGGCAAATTAACACCTATTGGTGTACTGGGTGAAGAATCACCAGCTTCACCAGCTACGTTAACTGTTTTGTATGAAACACCTACCACTTTTTCTTTTTTATGAGCTGGATCTAGAGGAGAATTGTCCTCAAACCATTGAGCATTATCAGATAAAACAGCCATCTTTCGGGACATATCAAAATCTTTAATTTCTACAATAGTTTCATAAGAACCTCTATATCCTTTAGGGTCATTATAGACCTCTATAAATCCGTTAATCCAGTCTATATTTCCTTCTGTTGAAGTAACCCAAGCTATACAATATTGATCCCAAACATCTAGACTTCCAGTTTTATAATATTCAATTAACAAACCTATGGCTTTTGCTTGATTATCGTTTTCAGCGACTCCTTGTGCTTTTTCTAACCACCCTATAATTTGATCTATAGCATCACCATACATTCCTCCAGACTTCCACACTTTTTCAACCAACACTCCGTTTTCTCGAACTAATTTTGAATTTAATCCCGCTTCTATTGGCATTCCTTCTGGACCTCTGTATGCAGTTTTATAAAAATCTGTAACATCTTTATCCGTAATATCTGAACCATAGAAATTGATAGCAGAAGATAAGATGTTATCAACTCCCTCTTTCTTATTTACTTTTTTAGAATCTATATCATTAAATAAAACAGCTATAATCTCTTCAGATAACTCTGTATTTGATTTTTTTAATAAATCTGTTTCAAAATACTCACGTGTAAAATCTGGTTTAATTTTATCATTTGAATAATGATGATGAATTCCATTAGAGAACCAAACTCTTTTTAAATAAACTTTAAAAGCTTTGAAGTCTTCAGATTCTTTATCTCCTGTATAGTTTGTATTGATATTTTCTAGGGCTGCTCTTATTTTTAAATTGTGTTTATAATTCTGATCCCACATAATATCTCTACCTGCTAAACCAGCTTGAGTTAAATAATAAACCAATGATTTTTCTTTAAGACTTAACTCTTCAAATCCAGGTACTTTATAACGAAGTACTTTAATGTCTGCAAATTGTTCTACTAGATGATTAAACTTGGTTTCTTTTTGACCATCATTAGCGCAAGAAAATAAGATTCCACTAATCAGGAACAAGTAGATGATTTGTTTTAATTTCATGTGTCTTCTATTTTGATTTTGGTTGTTAAATGTACAAATTTTATAAGTTATATTGTTTTTGATTTCAGTTGTCTTCTAATGTATTTAAATCTTTTCCAAGTCTTGCTATTAAATTGAGTGTACATAACAAAACATCCAATATCTAGCAAAAAGTAAAATAGACTTATTCCACTAGGTGGGTTATGACTTTTTAGTATTGGAAAAACGCCAAAAGCAGTGTCTGGCCATGACCAAACTTCATAGGCAGTCCCTATAATTTCTAATACAGCTACTACCACATACATGGTTAAAAAGAACAACCTGTCTTTGGGTCTATTAATTAATACTAGAAATACGGCAATGGTCATTACAAAACCAAAAATATCATTGAATACAATGAGATAGAAAAGTGAAAATATTACGATACCAAAAAATAACCATCTAACAATTTCTTTTTGATATTTATTAACAATGGATGCTTTTGAAAAACAATAGGTTCTAGCATATACTACCGCATGACCTAAAGGAATATAAAACGGAAGATTGGATAATCTATAGGTATACATGCCTAATACAATTGAAAACAAATATTCACCTATAAAACCAATAATCACTGCATATATCATTAATTTTCGTGTGCGTTTTACAGATCTTTTATAAAGTACTAAAAATGCAACTAGCATTAAAATATTAGGGCCTATTTGTGCATTTTCATATATAGCCGAAAAACCGGTACCATCAAAATAAAAAAAAAGAAAAGAAAAAAACAGCAATCCAATTCTTCGTGTAAAAACAGTCAGAATTTTCTTTAAATCATTCGTAGGAATTAGAAACATTAATTAGTTTGAATCGATTTAATTTTAGTCTGTCTCTCGTTTACATAGTCAAAGAAATTATCTCCATAAAAACCTGCTTCCTCTAACATAATTCTAATATCTTTCTGCCACTCTGGAATGCTAACTGTCACGTTTAACTCTATAGCATATACAGTATTCTTATGAAGTGAATAATCTCCATTGAAAGGAACTCCGCCTTGAGAGTCCCACATACCGATTGTAGTCCCTGCACTATGCCCATATTTACCAAGCGGATGTGTATATATTGATGGGCGTAAACCTTCTTTTTTAGCAGTCGCTAAAGAACTTAAAAGAATTTCGTTCCCTGTTTTCCCCTCCATCATTGTGGTTGTTAAAATATCTTGCAATCGGTTTCCTTTTTTAAATGCCATAGCTAAAAACTCAGGAACTGCTGTTTCTTCGTCTTTCAACACATAAGCATGTTGTTGGCAATCTGTATTTAAACCAATATATGTGATCCCAAAATCACAATGCAATAAATCTCCTTTTTGAATAATTTTATCTTTGTCACCTTTGGTAAATGAATAAATATGTGATTGAAGTTTTTGATTGGTCCTTTGTATGTCTATTGTAGGGTGAAACCAGGTTTCTAAACCCATATCTGTGACTGTTTGCCTAAGAAACCAAACAACATCCTCTGTAGTTGTTTTACCCGGAATAATAACTTTCTCTGAAAAAGCATCATCAATAATATCGTGGGTTGTTTTTACCAACTTTTTAAATAATTTCATTTCTTTTGCTGTCCTTGTTTCTAACCATGCAATAGCTAATTTTTCTGCCGAAACTAATTTTGACACCAAAGAATCTGGTAAATTTTTAACTAACTCCTCATAATCTGTTTTAACCAGTCCGTCAGCTAGGGCAAAATGCTTTGAATAATTAATCCCAATTTTAGCAGGATTTCTTTTAGCAATAATGTCAGACAAAGCTTTCCATTGATTAGGTTCTAGTTCTTTATTCCAGGCAGATTTTATACTTTTTCCAATATCATAACGAGCTACAGCAATCCTTTCTATGGTGTTTTGCTTTTTATTTCTATAGAAAAGAATCATCGTTCTTCGTCGAGCATTTAACCATCTAGCTGGTAGCATTGTTTTTAAAACCGGATCTTCATTGTACTCTCTAGAAATAAGAAGCCACATATCTAAATTTGCATCGTCCATTAATTGGGGAAGAAGATTCTGAAATCTATCCTCTAATAACTCATCTTTGAGTATCGCTCGGTCTTTTTCTGAAAGAATTTGTGAAACACTTACTTGGATACTTAAAAAGAGTATCATTGATAATATTGTTCTCATATGATAATTGTAATTTTTCCTAAAGATACTTTATCCTTGTAAAAATTTAAAATTTTTGAAAAAAGAATCTTACATTAGATATGAATCTAAAAATAAAATAATTTGTAAATCATAAATGAAATATTTATTTCAATACTTAGCATTCTCTATTGTGGGCTTATTTCTATTTGCCTGCGGTTCTTATCCGGTTAATAATAGTAAAAAAAGTGAAGAAAAACCTGTTATTATTTCCAATGATAGTTTAGAATATGATGTAATCATCATAGATACTGGCTTTACTCTTTATTTAAATACCATAGCAAAACCTAAAAATTATTATTCTTTAAATTATTTAGAAAACAGAAATAACATGTATGTAACCAACTGGAATTTAAGAGCATTAAATCCCTTAAAATTTAACTCTTCAATCTATGGAAATATAATAGATTACAGCCCTCAAATACGTTATGGACTTGAGGTGAATTATAAATTATTCAACTATTTTCAGTTTGCACAACAGAAGTATAAAATAAGATTAGACGGTGGCTCAGGGCTATCACCAAACTTTAGGTAATTCTCTTATAACTGAGAAAACTATAGGTGTACTGGTTTTTATCATCTGGCAAAAAAGTTTCCTCAGACATCTCTTTCCATGAAGCCATATCTATAGTTGGAAAAAAAACATCTGCGTCAAAATTTTGATGCACTTTAGTAATATCTAATTGATCTACTAATTTTTTCTCAATTGCTTCTTTATAAATTTGTGCTCCTCCTATGATGAAAGCATTTTTTTGATCTTTTATTAACTTTATGGCGTCCTCCAAGCTATGAACAACCTCACAACCTTCTTTTTTGTATGAGATATTTCTAGTAATAATAATAGATCTTCTATTTGGCAAGGGTTTACCAATTGATTCAAAGGTATTTCTACCCATGATAATTGTATGCCCTGAAGTTACCTTTTTAAAACGCCTTAAATCTGCAGGTAAATGCCAAATTAAATCATTGTCTTTACCAAGCTCATTGTTTAATCCTATGGCAGCAATTATTGTTATCATAAAAATTTATATAGCTACTGCTCCTTTGATGTGTGGGTGCGGATTATAATTTAAAAGCTCAAAATCATCAAAAGTAAAATCAAAAATACTATTGATTTCAGGATTTATTTTCATTGTTGGTAATGCTCTAGCTTCTCTAGACAATTGTAATTCTAGTTGCTCATAGTGATTACTGTAAATGTGAGCATCTCCGAATGTATGAATAAACTCTCCTGCTTCATAACCGCATACTTGAGCCATCATCATTGTAAATAATGCATAAGATGCAATATTAAACGGCACCCCTAGAAAGATATCTGCACTTCTTTGATAAAGTTGACAAGATAGTTTACCATCAGATACATAAAATTGAAAAAATGCATGACATGGTGGTAGGGCTGCTTTTCCATTGGCCACATTTTCTGAAAAAGAAGCTGAATTATCTGGCAATACACTTGGGTTCCAAGCAGAGATTAGCATTCTTCTGCTATCTGGATTATTTTTTAAAGTTTTGATAACTTCTTTTAATTGATCTATATCATCACTATTCCAATTACGCCACTGATGACCGTAGACAGGACCTAAATCTCCATTATCATCTGCCCATTCGTTCCAAATTCTAACACCATTTTCTTGTAAATATTGAATATTAGTATCACCCTTTATAAACCACAATAATTCATATACTATAGATTTTAAGTGTAATTTTTTTGTAGTAACCATAGGAAAACCTTTACTTAAATCAAATCGCATCTGGTATCCAAAGACACTTTTAGTACCTGTGCCCGTCCTATCTGATTTCTCGTTTCCGTTTTCTAAAACATGTTTTACTAAGTCATGGTATTGCTTCATAATTGATTCATTTCTTCGTATATCAAAAATAAATAAAGCTTCAATTTTTTTGAATTAAAGCTTCATTTAATGTGATAAAGTTATCAACGATTTGTTTATAGATTATCCAATAATCATTCCTGCTATAGTTGCAGACATTAAAGAAGCTATAGTTCCTCCAATCAATGCCTTCATACCAAACTCAGATAATACTTTTCGTTGTCCTGGAGCTAAAGAGCCTATTCCTCCTATTTGAATACCAATAGATGCAAAATTCGCAAAACCACATAGCATATAAGTGGCCATAATAACTGATTTATTATGAGTAAGATGTATGGTGTTTGCTACATTTTTAAGCTCTGCTAATTGAATATAGCCTATGAATTCACTAGCTGCTAATTTAATTCCCAAAAGCTGACCCATAAGCGTCATATCTTCANTAGCAACACCAACTAACCACATTAAAGGTGCAAAAGCATATCCAAGAATAAATTCAATTGAAAGACCTTCATATAATGTATTATTGGCTATAATTTCATTCAATGAAGTAATTTCCCATCCAAGATATTCTATACCATCAAAACCTCCAAAAAACCCAAGAATCCCGTTAAGCATAGCTATTACTGCAACAAAAACCAATAACATTGCCCCCACATTAACTGCTAATTTTAGACCCTCTGTAGTACCGTTTGCAATTGCATCTAAAATATTTGATCCAATTTTATCTTGAGAAACTGTGACATCTGTATTTACCTTTTCAGTTTGTGGATATAAAATTTTAGAAATTACAATTGCACCTGGAGCAGCCATCACAGAAGCTGCTAATAAATGTTTGGCAAAAACTAATTCTAAGGCTTTATCACCACCTCCTAAAAATCCAATATAGGCTGCTAATACAGCACCAGCAACTGTAGCCATTCCTCCTACCATCACCAACAGCATTTCAGACTTATTCATTTTTTCTAAGTAGGCTTTAATGAGAAGAGGTGCTTCAGTTTGTCCTAGAAAAATATTACCCGCTACAGATAAACAAACTTTCCATTCCTGATATCCCTAAAAATCTTGATAAAATTTTAGCTAAAATTTTAACTAACCATTGAATAACTCCTAAATAAAATAATAAAGATGTTAGAGCAGAAAAAAAGATAATAGTAGGCAATACTTGAAAAGCAAAAATATAACCAAACTTATCCATATCACTTATCATACCCGCAAATAAGAACTCACTACCTGCTTTGGTATACTCTAATATTTCAATAAAAATACTTCCTATAAAATTAAATATAGTTTGAATAAAATTTACTTTTAGGACTCCAATAGCTATGATTAATTGAATAGATAAACCAATTCCAACTTTCCTCCAATCTACAGCTCTTCTGTTGGCACTAAATAAGAATGAGATAATTAATAACACAAACATTCCTAATACTCCTCTCCAAAGGCTATTCATTGAAAAACCCTTGCTAGGAAGTATTTTATTTTNAGCTTCAATTGNAGTTATTTCTTTGGATTTTTTTATTGCGCTAAAAGAATATATAGTTTCATTTTCAGATAACGTTAAAATAGAATCTGTAACCTCAACAATTTTATAACTACGAACGGTATCTTTTGGAGAAGAATAATTTAAGGTTAAAAGGTTATTCTGATGAGTGTAGGTTCCTTTAGCTACCAAACTATCTTTTGATAGTAAAGAATAATTGAATTCACCATCTTTTATACTGAATGAATCAGTTGGAGTTACATTAACTAAGGATACCCCACTATTATTTTTGATAGATTCAAATTTCCAATCTTTTTCAATTGATTGTCCTACTGTAATTAATGAAATAAGAAAAAGTATTCCTACAATATGTTTTTTCATAATTTATGATCGTTTGCTTATTTCGTCTCTAATTTTTGCAGCTTTCTCATAATTTTCATTTTCAACAGCTTCCTTTAATTGGTCATGTAGCTCCTGTATAGAATATTTACTGAAATTTGAAGAACTCGAGGATTCTGCTTGATCAATTGTTACCTGAATCGCCTCAGGCTCTAGGATTTCCTTGATAGCAATTTCCTCTTCAACTTTCAAATAAATACCTGCTTTGTCTAAAATATTCTCATAGGTATAAATAGGCGCTAGAAAACGAATAGCTATAGCAATTGCATCTGAAGTTCTCGTGTCTATAATTTCTTCTACCCCATCTTTCTCACAAATTAAACTAGAGAAGAAAATTCCATCAACTAACTTGTGTATAATAACCTGTTTTACAGTGATTTTAAATCTTTCAGAAAAAGTTTTAAATAAGTCATGTGTTAGCGGCCTTGGCGGTCTAATTTCTTTTTCTAATGCTATGGCAATAGACTGTGCCTCAAAAGCACCAATTATTATTGGTAATGTTCTCTTACCCTCCATTTCACTTAACACCAAAGCATAAGCACCACTTTGAGTCTGGCTGTAGGAGATTCCTTTTATTGTTAATTTTATCAAACTCATGAATCTAACTAAAAAAGCTGTCTAATTTGTGGAAACTACCAAAATTAGACAGCTCTTATTTGAGCACAATTTACTAAAAATTATGAGTTTTGTGCCTTAAAATCTTTGAGTTTACTAATTAAATTTGGTACAACCTCAAAAGCATCTCCTACAATACCATAATCAGCTGCTTTAAAAAAAGGAGCCTCAGGATCTGTATTGATTACTACTTTTACCTTAGACGCATTAATTCCAGCTAAGTGTTGTATGGCACCAGAGATACCAATAGCAATATATAAGTTTGTGGCAACTGGCTTTCCAGTCTGCCCTACATGTTCGCCGTGTGGTCTCCATCCTAGATCAGAAACAGGTTTAGAACAGGCAGTGGCAGCGCCTAAAATATCTGCCAACTCCTCTACCATTCCCCAATTTTCAGGACCTTTTAAACCTCTACCAGCTGAAACTACTACATCTGCATCTGCAATGGTTACTTTACCTACAGCTTTGTCTATACTTGTAGATTTTACACCTAATTCAGAAACTGATGCTTCAAAATTTTCAACTGATGCTGTGACAGGATTTTCATGAATTCCAAATGAATTCTTAGCTAAACCAATTACTTTATTTTCTGTTGTAATTTCTGTATTGTTAAATCCTTTGTTTGAGAAAGCTTTCCTTTTTACAACAAAAGGGTTTATTGAACTTGGTGCATCTACAACATTAGATGCATAACCAGCATTTAATGCTACTGAGACTAATGGCCCAACATAGATTCCATCAATACTAGAATCTATAACAACAACTTTTGATTCTTTAGACTCAGCAACTTGTTGAATAACAGAGGCATATTCTTTTGCATTAAATTCATTTAATGCTGCATTGTTTACAGACACAATTGTATCTGCTCCATAATTTTGTAATTCTGTAGCATCATTTACATTAATAGTTAATGTTATGAGCTTGGTTCCTAATTCTTCGGCAACTTTTTTTCCATAAGAAACAACCTCAAATGCTGATTTCTTGAATTTTCCGTCTGAAGAACTTGCGTATACTAAAACTGACATATTTCTTTTTTTCTTATGATTAAATTACTTTTGCTTCGTTGTGTAATAAATTAATTAATTCATCTATGTTTTCAGCGTCTACAAGTTTAACAGCTCCTTTAGGTGCTGGTTTTTCAAAGGACACTGAATTTGTGGCATTATCAGGGTTGGTAGACTCTAAAACACTTAATGGTTTTTTTCGAGCCATCATAATACCTCTCATATTTGGTATGCGTAAATCGGACTCTTCAACAATTCCTTTTTGACCTCCAACTACTAAGGGTAAACTAGTTTGTAATGATTCACTTCCTCCGTCAATTTCTCTAGTAGCTGATACACTAGTTCCGTCTACATCCATTTGAACGCATCCGTTTACAAAGTTATAATTCAATAGAGCCGCTACCATGCCTGGAACCATTTGTCCATTATAATCGCTAGATTCTTTACCA
>JGI20158J14315_10002551_pt1 | contig 12592 bp, 6 predicted proteins | sample COG_08_FD_14315 | JGI IMG/M metagenome (IMG submission 14315)
CCTCTTTTCAGGCTGAAGACCATTGATCCATATACTGGCTTCCATGGCTCGTTTGCCAATGGGAACGATTGATAAGAGTTCAATCCAGCGATCTGTGCAGGCAATGAAAAGTCTCTTGTCGGCTATGCACGCGTCACCGGGCGTTGGTAAGGGGCGCTCGAAATCGGTGTGCTGGACGGATAAAACCTTGAAATCGCCCCAAGGTGTGTGGCAAATAGCCGTCGGATATGGGGTCAGTGAGCGTACCATATGCTCCACGTTTTCAGCGCTTTGCGACCAGTTGACTCGGCTATTTGTACGGTTGAGTTTGGGAGCGTCGAGTCGATTTGTGTCCGATGCCATTGCCCGTTGTGCAATGGGAGTTAGTTTCCCTTGTGCCAGTGCATCGATGGTTTGTGATAGGAGCTTTTTTCCCAGTTCCAATAGTTTGTCATGCAGGGAGGCCGCCGTCTCGGTTGGAGCAATGGCCACTTTGGCTTGAAGCAAGATGTCTCCCGAGTCAATGGCATGCTGCAGTGCAAAGGTTGTCACGCCCGTCTCTGTAAGGCGGTGTCGAATCGCCCATTGAATCGGCGCCGCTCCGCGCAGCTGAGGCAGAAGAGAAGCATGGAGGTTGATGGACCCGAATCGGGGTGCATTCCAGATGGATTCGGGGAGCATACGGAAGGCTACAACAATCGCCAGGTCGCACTCCAGTGCTCGGAACGAGTTAACAAAGTCAGTGTCCTTCAAGTTGGTGGGTTGGAGCAGCGGCAGCTTCAATTCATTTGCCGTTTCCTTCACACGAGATGACCTCAACTGCTGACCGCGACCCGCCTTTTTGTCGGGAGCTGTCACGACAGCTACGATAGGGTGAGGACCTGTATTCAATTCACGCAAGCATACCGCGGCAAACTCAGGGGTACCGAAAAATGCGAGGCGCAATGGCTTCTTCAAAGGTGCATTGGGATAAGCGTTACTCATGATGCATCTGCTTTGTTGATTTCAGGGGACAAATCGTTCCAATTCAAGTTTTTCAGGTAAAGCCAACTGCCCAGTCCGATGCTCGAAAAATACACCCATTCCACCAACCAAATGATCCAAATGGGTTGTGGCCATATGAGCGTTAGCGCAGCCGCGCTTAGGATATAAGCGGTGACGGCAATCAATTCAATCCGAAACGCTCGTTTGGCTTTTCCCATTCCTTGGATGGTAGATAACATGATGCCCGAGAAGGTATAGATGGAAACGCCGACGAAAACCACAAACAATGTCTTTTGCATTGCGTCAAGTCCAACAGCATCATTGAAAAAAGCCTTGGACAGAAGCTTTGGATACAAAATATACCCATGGCAAAGGAGGAGCATACCGCCGCCATTGAGCAGCAGCAATCGCTTCAAGACCGCTTTTAACTCGAATATGCGCCGTTCTCCGATCAATCCGCTAACGTAGGTGCGGGTGGTTTGCTGAATGCCTTGTGCCGTAATAAAGGCGAGCATGAAGAAATTTCGAGTAATGTGGGAAACCTTGAGTTCAAGGCTTCCGACTTTTTCCACAAAGAAGAAGAACGCAGTCCAAGTGGCAATGGTGATCAACGACTGGCCCATCAGTGGGTAAGCCAGTTCCCACCATACCTTCATCTTCGCTCGTGCCAAGAGAGCCTGTGATGTGAAGATGTCAGGAACGATTCGAACAAGGATGAAACACGAAACCAAACAACCTGAAGATTCTGCCACCAATGAAGCCCAAGCGGCCCCCATAGCGCCAATCGGCTCTGTCCAAAACCAGCCTTCGACCCAAGCGGCATCCAAAACGATGTTAATGAAGCCAGTGACTGCAGCAACAATCAAGATAGGCCGTGTTTTAGTTGTTCCAGTATAAAATGCATTCAGTGCGAGTAGGATCGAAAAGGGGACAAACCCGAGGAGTCGAATCCCGAAGTAGGATTCGAAGACCGTCCGGATGTTTGGATTCTGAATGGTACTTCCCAAAAGGCCTTGATTGAGTGAACTTCCAAGCGCCAATAAGAACATTCCTAACCCCAGGTGAATGAGCAGTCCGGTTCTAAGGGTTCGCAGGGCTTCGGGGCGGTTGTTTTCGCCAATTCTTCGTGCAATGATGATTTGGAGTGCAGCGGAACTTCCCACAGCAAGCATTTCCAGTGTCATGTAAACCAAACCGGCATTGCCAGCGCCGTTGATTGCGGCTTCGCTGTGTCGAGCCAGGAAGAAGTTGTCGGTGAGAAGGACGAGAAATTGCAGTGCCGTGCCCGCTGAAATGGGCAACGCCATTCGCAGCAAGTCCCGGTAGCTAGTCTGTAAAGCTTCTGCCTGTTTCATCGCCGCCAAAGGTCGTTCGAAATCGACGATTTATTGTGTGTGAATTGCCAAAGGTTAAGGCAGGGAATTGCCTGTATTGAGGCAAATTTTGAGCTGTTTCAGAATGACGTCCGATTTCCGCACGGTTTTCATGGCCCATTCAGCGCGTAATACGTCTTTTTCCACTTCTGAGAGGGCCCAAGAGCGAAGGGGCAAAGTGCGCGAACGGCGCGCAAGATCTTGCATGATAATGCCGGCAGCAACGCTGATATTCAAGGACTCAGCAAATCCAGTCATGGGGATATACACGTGGTGATTCGCTGCGGCGAGAAAGGTGTCGCTGACACCTTCGAATTCCGTGCCCATGACCAAGGCAATGGGTTTGTCTATTGGCAATTCGTGAACTTCTAGGCCGTCCGCGTGCGGAGAAGTTACCGCAATGGCGTATCCGCTCGATTGCAGCTGTTCAATGCAGGCTTCCGTCGGATTGGATGCTTCTCGATAACGATGCAATGTCAGCCAGGAAGGCGTGCCTTTCGAAACTTGTCGATTGAATACCCATGGGTTGATGTCTTCAATCAGATGGACGTCTTGAATTCCGACACCATCGCACGTGCGCATCACAGCACTTGCATTTCGGGATTGATAGACATTTTCCAGGACCAGGCAAATATGCCGAGTTCTCGATTCAAGCACTTGATTGAAACGACTCACGCGTTCATCGCTCAAAAATGGAAGCAAAGCAGCGAACCGCGGATCCATGGTGGGCTATTCTGTGGGTAGATGGTTAAAATGAAAAAGGCCCCACGGAAACCGCAGGGCCTTTTTGAAGAACAAAAGGCGATTATACCTTGCTGTTCAACTCAGCACCAGCCTTGAACTTGATAACGTTCTTTGCTGCGATTGTGATTTCCTTACCCGTCTGTGGGTTGCGGCCTTTACGCGCTGCTCGGTGCGTGACAGAGAAAGAACCGAATCCAACGAGGGATACGCGGTCTCCTTTGCCCAAGGCTCCAGCTGTTGCGTCAATGAAAGAATCCAGAGCGCGCTTCGCGTCTGCTTTTGAGATGCCGGCTCCTGCTGCCATTGCATCGACCAATTCTGCTTTGTTCATGGTGTATGATTTAATGATTTGAACTACTGCGCCAAATATATAGGAGCAAATCCAAGTATATCAAGGGTTACAGCTCATTTCGTGGATAAACCTATGCATTTTGTTGAAAAGCCTAGGTGATTTCACCGAATGCGCTCCAATTCCAAGCCCTTTCGACGTGCCTTAGTGGGATTTCTTTCGCCGGGCATGTAAAATCCATACGATTCCAGAAGCGACCGGAATAAGCGCGTCAAAGGGCGCACCATTCCCCAGCACCTTCCATTGCGCCAATGCGATAGCTGCAGACACGGAACAGATGGTCATCATCAAAATGGATAGAAATCCTTGATCCAGACTTTTGCGTTCGGAACCAAAAACCCCAACAAGCGGCAAGGCACTTGCAATCATTGCGGAGAAGTGGGTGACCGATGCGGTGTCCATTCCAAATTGAATGCTTGAAGCCAAGAGGAGCAGTGACCAGATGATTTTGTAAAGTTGATGCAATTCAATCATGCGACGAAGGTACGAGCCGTGTACCTTTATCGCATGAAAGCAAACCATTTGCCAGAAGCGCATATATACAAGCCCGAAATTCGGTTTGTGGACATCGATGCTGCGGGCATAGTCAATAACGCTACTTACTTGAATTATTTTGAGCAAAGTAGAATCCAATTTTTCGAGGAAATCGTTGGGAAGAAATGGGATTGGAATTCGGCTGGAATGGTCATTGCGAAGCATGAAGTCAATTACCGCCAACCTATTTTTTTTCAAGACGACGTGACGATTGTGACTTGGATCGAACGTGTCGGTACAAAGAGCATGGAGGCGGCGTATGAAATTTTCAAAATGGTCGGCGAGGAGCGTGTCTTGATCGCATTTGCAAGTACCGTCATGGTTTCTTTTGACCACCGAAAAGGCATTTCCATTCCCTGGAACTCGGATTTGTTGGATCCGCTTCAAGCGTTTGGTGTGGGGAGACCCTCGAATTGGAGCCCAATGGCTTGATGTGAGGCAGGGTTGAAAAGTTTTTAGTCAGGTTTAATTGGATTTATAGGTATCCGTTTACATTTGCTTCGTGTCTGTTGTACACATCTAACGAATGGTAACAATTATTTCCATGAAAAAACTATACACACTTGCATTCTTCGCAATGCTAACAACGCTCTTTCATGCGCAGGTTGCGGTAACCTTACAGGTCGATATGAACGAACAAATCGTATCGGCTGACGGAGTTCACGTCGCTGGTGAATTTCAAGGTTGGGACCCCATGGCAACGCCGCTGAGCGATGACAACATGGATGGTGTTTGGGAGGTCACACTTGATTTGGCGCCGGGCACTCACCAATACAAATTCATCAATGGTATGAGCTGGGATTCGGTCGAAGATGTTCCTCCTACCTGCCAAGTGGAAGTCGCAGGAAATGACAACCGTTTCTTGATTATTGCTGAGGATGCGACTGAGGCGTCGAGTCTTGTTTGCTTCGGAAGTTGCGCGGCTTGTGGCATGTCCACGATTCGAATGCGGATTGACATGAGCGTCGAAAGTGCCGTGTCTCCCAATGGCGTTCACATTGCAGGCAACTTTCAAGGATGGGATCCGGCAGGGACTTCCTTGGCAGACGCCGACGAAGACGGAATTTGGGAAGCCATGGTCTCCTTCCATGCGGATTCCATTGAAGAAGGCCTTTTGGTGTACAAATTCATCAATGGCAATTCGTGGTCCAATCCCAATGAGAACCTCTCAGGCGAAGCTTGTGCGGATGATTTTGGCAACCGGATACACCCGTTAAGCGATTTGAATATGGTGCTCTATGGTGATTCCCTTACTGGAGCGGCGCCTTGTTTCAACAATTGTGGAACGTGTGTTTCCCCAACCAATGTGACTTTTCGCGTGGACATGAATACCCAAGAAACCGTTTCCGTCAATGGAGTGCATATCGCGGGAAGTTTTCAAGGTTGGTCGCCCAATGCGAACCCATTGAGTGATGACGATGGAGATGGTATTTGGGAAGTGGTGTTGCCTGTTGCAGCCGGCGACATTCAATTCAAGTTCGTCAATGGCAATGATTGGAGTGGCAATGGAGACGGCAATGTAGACAACGAACTCGTGATCGGTGACTGTGCCGCAGAAGGCTCTGACAACCGATTGCTTTCTGTGGGTGCGGAGGATTTAGTGTATGAAGTGTGCTACAACTCATGCAATGCAGAATGCGTTGAGAACCCAGACCCGGCGGATGTAACCTTTCGAGTTGACATGACTGAAGAAGAAGTCAATGCCGGGGGCATTTGGGTCATTGGTAATTTCACAGACCCGAACTGGCAAATGGGAGGGTTGCAATTGACGGATGATGATGCCAATGGCGTGTATGAGACGACGGCGACCGTTTCGGGTGCTTCCACAATCTTGTACAAGTTCGTTAATGGCGATCCTTCGATGGGAGACCAAGGTGTCGATTATTTTGAAGAGTCAGGCGTTCAATTGGACGAAAACAATGAGGAAATTGCAACGTTCGAGACAGACGGATGCGGCCTTCCGAATGGATTTGGAGCCTACAACCGCATTCACGAGCGCAGCGGTGAGGCGGAAATTTTGGAGGCAGTATGCTTTAACAAGTGCTCTACTTGTATTGTCAATGTTTATGAGTTGGACGTGACGCTCTTCGAAGCGTACCCCAACCCATTCAGTCAACAATTGATGTTGTCCTTTCCATCCAATTCTGCGAATGCTCAATTTGTGATCACAGATGCGGCAGGTCGCATCATGGAGGACTTTAACCTCAATGCTGGACAAACAGCGTGGACCTTGAATACCTCGGAATGGTCCAATGGCATGTACGTTTTGCGATGTCAATCTCAGGATGGTTACTACGCCAAGGCTTTTGTGAAAAACTGATTTAAATCGTTTGATTTTTTCGAAAGATAAGGGGGGCTCAGGCCCCCCTTGTCTTGTTCACAGTTCAGCGTGAATATGTCTTGGTTATTTTTTTGAGCCTTCCATGCTGCTCCGATTTTGGAATCTTTATATTTGACGAAATTCGATTTACTAATTACTCCAGAATGAAACACTTTTTACCTCTCATCTTTTCGGTGCTGTTCTTCGGAACGAGTTATGCTCAACTGACGGGCATATCTGTTGAAGAATACCAAGACCACAGCACGACCGGCATTGCTGATTTGGACGGCATGATCACGTACCGTGTATATGCAGACTGCGCCACTTCACTCGATGAGGTCTCTGCAGTGTACGGTGATGCTACCTCTCCACTATCCTTGACTTCAACAGAGGGGTTTTATCAGGACACCTTCGGTGAGCCATTCGGTTGGAGCATTAACCCCGCTTTTTTCGGTGCCTTTCCATCATTGGAATATGATTCTTGGATCACAATAGGATCGGAAAACAACGTGGTCATTGGAACGCACAATACGGTTGGTCTCGACATGGGGAATTTCGAGGCCGGAGGGGATTTGGTTGTTGACAACGCGAATGGCGGTTCTTGGTTTACCCTATTTGGGGATGAAGCGGCGCAAGCGGGCGACGATCTAAAAGTCTTGATTGCTCAATTGACCATCCCTGCTGGGAGTTCTTTCACAGGCAACTTCAATGTTCAACTTTTTGTGAATGGTGAGCAATCCAATTCAACGCAATATCCAGCAGTGCCATTCAGCTCTCAAGTGGATGCCATTTTCGGATGCATGGACCCTCTAGCAACGAACTACAATGCGGACGCTACAGAACAAGGTGAAGTTTGCACTTATCCTTGCGCCTTGGACATTTCAGTCGCGGAAGTTACTGGAACGAGTTGCCCTGGAGCTAGCGATGGAGAAGCAGTGATTACTTCAACAGGCGATCAATTGGGTGTTCTGTTCCAAATCGAGGGGGATGATTCGGAGCTTGCAGTCGGTAACTTTAACGATTTGGCAGGTGGAATGTATACTGTTATTGCGACTGATGGTGCTGGTTGTGTAGACTCAACGGAGGTTGTGATCGTTGAGCCAGCTCCAATTGAAATCACTGCGTCCATGACAGAATCGGTCAGTTGCTCAGGTGATGAGGATGCTGAAATATCCGGAACGTATACAGGAGGAACGGGCGAACTCTCGTTCAGTCTGCTAGGAGATTTCTCTGTTACGACAAGCGAACTTCTTTTTGAATCGTTAGGCGCAGGTTCTTTTACGGTTTACGCTCAAGACAGCAACGGATGTTCGGTCAACAGTGATGTGATCATCATCGATAATCCGAATCCTGTTTTTGTTGCAGTGGCCGGAGGGCAAAATGCTATCCTCGACGCAACGTGTTCTTATTCTGAGGACGGGATGGCCAATATTCTTGCGAGCGGTGGTTCAGGAAATGGAGTCTATACCTACAGCGCGGATGGTGTTAATTTCTTAGAAACGAACATCCTGAACCTAGCGGTAGGAACGTATACTTTCTATGCCATGGACGTCAATGGTTGCGTCGGACAATCCAACAATGAATTTGAAGTGGGAGGACCGGATGCAATCGTCATCACCTATAACGTTTCAGGCATTAGCTGCAACGGCAATGATGATGGAGCGATTTCTTTTGATGCCACTGGTGGCAACGGCGGACTAAACTTCTCATTCAATGGAGGAGCTGCGAATGATACCACTTCGTATACTGAATTGATGCCAGGCGACTACACACTTCTTGTAACGGATTTGCAAGGTTGTGAGGCCTCTGAGACCATTGCAGTCGATGACATCAGTGCAGTGGAAGCGTCAGCTACAGTGTCAGGTGTGTCATGTGCGGGCGAGACAGATGGCTCGGTAGAAGTCATCGCTTCAGGTGGTACTAGCTTGTTTGAGTACAGTGCAGATGGCGCTGATTTTGGAAGCTCTCCACTCTTTACAGAGTTGGCATCGGGTGTATACACTTTCTATGTCCAGGATTCAAACGGTTGCGAGTCAAGCGTTGAAGCAACAGTTGAAGAGCCTGCTCCAGTAGCAGTTTCAGGGACCATTACAAATGACACAGGCGCAGGTGATGGCGAGTTGGACATCACGGCCACAGGAGGTGATAGTGACTACACCTACTCATGGTCAGGTCCGGATAATTTCTCCAGCGCTAGTGAGGATTTGACGGGCATCGCCGCAGGCGAGTACACCGTTACCGTAACGGATGGAAATGGTTGTTCCACCACAGAGACTTTTGGTGTGCCAGTTGGTATCACAGAGTGGAGCTTCCTGAGCGAGGTTCAGGTGAGCCCAAACCCAAGCAATGGCATTGTAAATGTTACGTTGAATGGAGCGACTGGCGAGGATGTGGCTTTTGTGTTGTATGACGCACAAGGTCGAAATGTATGGAGTCAAACAACATTCAATGCACTGGGTCAAGTGCGAGTGGTAGCAGACTTCCAAGGCGTGGCCAACGGTTTTTACCAATTGCAAATGCTTTCAGGTGAATCACGTCATTCGGTGCAGTTGATCAAGCAATAATTATAGAATCTTTCAAGAAGGGAGGCATTGCGCCTCCCTTTTTTTTTGCCCAAATTTTGTAACCAGCCTATGGAAACGCTCGTATCTGAAGTAATTCAATTCGAGTACTTATGAAATTAGGTTCCTTTTTTTCGTCTTTGTTTTGGTTGCTCTTGGTCGTTTTTGTGAGCCCTTTGCAATCCTCATTGCTTGGCCAAACCACCTTTGCTGTTGAGGAGTACATGGTCCATGGGGATGGCTCTGGGATACCAGAATTGGCTGGAATGACAACCTATCGAATCTATGTTGAGCTCGAAAATGAGATGGACTTTGTTTCTGCGCTTTATGGCGGAAGCGATGACCCATTTGTGATTCACTTGGATGAACCAATGTTCAATACACCTTTTGCAACAGGAGGAACTTCCGGTGGTGTGATCGCTGCGTTGACCTCCTATTTTCCGGAAGTGGGGTTCGATAGCTGGTTGACCATTGGATTGGAAAGCGCTCCATCGATCCCAGGGCAAATGGATGTTTCGGTTATTGAAAGCCCGGCTCAACCCTTTGTCGAGCATTTTGTAGCAGGTTCAGCCAATGACGGATTGGGATTTGAAATCAGTGATGAGATGGGAGGGGTTTGGTTCATATTGAACGGAACGGCCAATGGGTATGCAGGCGATGATTTGCGGGTTTTGGTGATGCAGATTACAACAGCAGCTGTTCCGTCTGGAATCCTCAATGCGCAAGTAATACCGGCCAATGGTGCAAATGATTCAGAACAGCTTCAACAAGGTTTTCAAGGTACAGAAGTCTGGGATTTAGTGCCACCTGCCGCGGTAGGTGGTTGCACGGATCCCGTCGCATGCAATTACGACGAGTCAGCTACAGAAGATGACGGTACATGCGTTTACGAAGACTGCCAAGGATGTACGGATGAATGGGCCTGTAATTTTGACCCTCAGGCTGATTCGGACGATGGTTCATGTGAATACCTTACCTGCGTGGGTTGCACGGACTCGAATGCGTGCAATTACGATGAAAGTGCGGTCTACAATGATGGCACATGTGAATTTACAAGTTGTCTCAATCCTGGATGCACGAATGCTTCGGCATGCAATTATGATCCAGCAGCTGAGTTTGAAGATGGGTCATGCGATTATAGCAGTTGCGTTGGCTGTACCGATGAACAAGCGGACAATTATGATCCCGAAGCAACCCAGGACAATGGGTCGTGTGAGTTTTTCGGCTGTATGAATCCGCTGGCGTGCAATTTTGACATGACCGCGAATGTTTCGGACGACTCGTGTGATTTCACGTCTTGCGTCGGTTGCATGAATCCAGAAGCCTGTAATTATTCGCCCGACTTTGCGATCTCCAACGCCTCTTCCTGTGTCTTTGCAGCGGAATACTACGACTGCAGTGGGGTTTGCCTCAATGACATGGACTTGGATGGAACGTGTGATGAATTGGAGGTGATGGGATGCACCAATGCCATGGCAGATAATTATGATGCTGACGCAACTGAGGATGATGGTTCTTGCATATTGCCAATCGCCGGCTGCACGAATCCATTTGCATGCAACTACAACCCTGAAGCGACACAAAGTGATGCATCATGTGATTTTGTCTCATGCACCGGATGCGTGAATACAGCCGCATGTAACTTTGATCCCGATGCTACGGTTGCGGACAATGGAAGCTGTATTTTTCCTGACTACGCCCTTGATTGCAATGGAGATTGCCTGAACGATAATGATTTTGATGGCATTTGCAACGAATTTGAGATTTTGGGTTGTACCGATATGTTGGCTTTGAATTTTTTCGATTTGGCGACTGAAAACGATGGTTCTTGCAATTATCCGGCGGTGTGCAATGATGCTGAGGCTTGCAATTACACCGCATATGAAGGGTACTGCATTTCGATTGAAGAATATGCGGTTCATGAAGGCATGGTTGGTGATTCGGACTTAACGGGCTACACAACATATCGCATTTATGCGCTCTGCGAGAATGAATCTGATTTTGTCAGCGCTGTTGCGGGGGACGAAGACTTCGCAACCAACGTGTACACCAGCACTTCATTCTTTCAACATCCAACCGGTTCGGTATTGGCTGAATCGAGCAATCCACTCATTTTTCCGTTAATTCCAGATGCGGAATTTGATTCGTGGGTTACCATTGGGTTGGATGGCCCGGTATCCAGTGGATCTCAGGAGTCAGGGGTGAGTGTTTTGGAGGGCAATGTTCCATGGGTCGAACCTTTTGAATCCGGCGGTTCTTTGACCATCAATGATGATCTCGGTGGCGTCTGGTACTTGCTCAATGGCGCGGCCAATGGTGTTGCAGGAGAAGACTTGAAAGTATTGCTTGGGCAATTCACCACCGATGGAATTTTGGGAGGTCAGATGTATGTGCAGTTTTTTGAAAATGGTGATGGCGTGAATGGTGCATTCAATAAGATGATTGCGCTGCAGGATGCGTGCGAGTCACCCGCCACTGCAATATGCTCATATCCGGGAGAGTTTTTGGATTGTGCAGGTGAATGCGTTTCTGATTCAGATGGTGATGGAGTCTGTGATGAATTGGAGATTGCGGGTTGCACGGACGAATTGGCAAACAATTATGAAGAAGAAGCGACGGATGATGACGGTCTGTGTGATTATACGATTGATCCTTGTTCCCCTGACATCACGGCACCTTACTTCACGTACATTCCATCGGATTCCACGATTTTGTGCAGTGAGCCGATGCCAACAGAAATGGCCGAAGCTTCGGATGATTGTGACGAAAGCGTACAAGTGATGTTTGTGGATGGCCCCATCGAATTTGTCTTTGATTGCCCGCCGTTTAACTACTTGTGCACGCGCACATTTATTGCCACAGATGATGCAGGCAATGTGGCCGAAACGCAACAGATGATTACTGTGACGGACACTTTGGGACCGGAGTTTTTGAATTTGCCTGCGGCTACCTTGTACATCAATGAGCTCGAAGGGGAAGAGGTTCCAGATCCATTCGTTGTGGTCCAGGATGCATGCGATAGCAATGCGGATTGGTTTTCTGAAGATGAACTCCTATCAATGGATGGCACAACCGCCGTTTACCAGCGAACGTATATCGCCAGCGACGCTTGCGGAAACGTTTCAGAATGGGAACAAACCATTGAGATCCTGTTGCTCTTCTCGGGCTGCACAGATGCATTGGCTTGCAACTTTGATGAATCTGCAAATTCGGACGACGCTTCTTGCCTCTATCCTCAAGATTATGTCGATTGTGAAGGTGCTTGCCTAAATGACGCTGATGAAGATGGTGTCTGCGATGAATTTGAAATAGACGGTTGCACGGAACCCAACGCGTGCAATTTTTCCGATGTTGCTACCGAAGACGATGGTACTTGCGAATTTTGCTCCTGTGCAGACGAAGAGTCGCCTGTATATGGCTTGGAGATTGACACGGTCCAAGTACATGCATCAGGCCCTTTGGAGGGGATGGTGACCTATCGTTTCTATGCGACAACTGAAAATACTACGGACTTTGTGTCTTCGGTATATGGAAATGACCTGGATACATTGAAACTGATTTCCTCCACAAACTGGTATCAAAATGAATTGGGGGCCTTGTTGCCTCAAAATATCAATCCGGCTCTGTACGCATCCAATCCGGATCTGGCCTTTGACAGCTGGTTGACCATTGGCGTCGACGAACCACTGACCGATGGTGAAAATGCGGTCAATACAGTCGGGACTCCTGGCGCTACCAATTGGACGGC
>JGI20158J14315_10002560_pt1 | contig 12575 bp, 13 predicted proteins | sample COG_08_FD_14315 | JGI IMG/M metagenome (IMG submission 14315)
CAGTCACCTGTGGGCGGCATTACGGGATAACCTGAAATGAGTTTCGGCCGACGCGTGCACATTAAAACGGACGAAGAGGTTGAGCTCCTTCGGGATAGTTCTTTGCTTGTTGGGAAAACGTTAGCTGCTGTGGCACAAAGGATTCGTCCGGGTGTCACAACGCTAGAGCTTGATGCGGTGGCCGAGGAATTCATCCGCGACCACGGTGCTGAGCCAGGATTCAAGGGATATGGAGGATTTCCAAATTCCTTATGCACCTCTGTTAATGAAGCAGTGGTACATGGCATCCCCGATGACCGTCCCCTTGAAGAAGGAGACATTGTGTCCATCGATTGTGGGGTGTTGAAGAATGAATTTTATGGGGACAGTGCGTACACCTTTGCGGTGGGCGAGATTGCTCCAGAAATTCAGCAGCTACTAGACGTCACCAAAGAATGCCTTCGTCTCGCCATTGAACAAGCGGTCGTTGGGAAGCGAATCGGAGATATCGGATTTGCCTGTCAACAGCATGCGGAAAGCAATGGCTACGGAGTGGTTCGGGAATTGGTAGGTCACGGGTTGGGACGTTCGTTGCATGAAGCACCGGAGGTACCCAATTATGGTCGCCGCGGCAATGGTCCACGGCTCATGAATGGAATGGTTTTGGCCATTGAACCCATGATTAACCTCGGTCGAAAAGAGGTCTTCCACATGGAAGATGGCTGGACGATTGTGACGGCAGACCGCAAGGTTAGTGCGCACTTTGAACACGATATCGTGGTGCGCAAAGATCAGGCGGACGTTCTCTCAAGTTTTGATGAAATAGAAAAAGTCTTACTACACTAAAACGAAATTTTAACCAGATATTAAATCATATGGCCAAACAAGCGTCCATAACGCAAGACGGTACAATCCTCGAGGCATTGTCAAATGCAATGTTCCGAGTGGAATTGGAAAACGGGCACATTATAACTGCCCACATCTCAGGCAAAATGCGGATGTACTACATCAAGATTTTGCCCGGTGATCGCGTTCGCGTGGACATGTCTCCTTATGATTTGACCAAGGGTCGAATTTCGTTCAGATACAAGAAATAATTGCACTATGAAAGTCCGTGCTTCCCTCAAAAAGCGTACTGCCGATTGCAAAATCGTGCGTCGAAAAGGACGCTTGTACGTCATTAACAAGAAGAATCCTAAAATGAAGCAACGTCAGGGTTAATCCTGATTTTGCGAAACCCATCGCCCATGGCACGTATAGCTGGTATTGACATCCCCCGCAACAAACGCGGTGTTATTGCACTCACTTACATCTACGGTATAGGCCGTAGCCGAGCAACTCAGTTGCTCGCGGAATGTGGTGTGTCTGAAGACAAAAAAGTTGAAGATTGGACTGATGATGAAATCGGTTCCGTTCGTAACGCCATTTCCACTGGTTTTAAGGTGGAAGGTGAATTGCGTTCAGAGGTTCAGTCTCACATTAAGCGTTTGATGGACATCGGTAGTTACCGAGGCATCCGTCACCGTAATGGCTTGCCATTGCGTGGACAGCGCACGAAGAATAACTCCCGAACGCGTAAAGGAAAGCGCAAGACGGTAGCGAACAAGAAGAAATAATTGGATTTACTGAGTTCCTCTCGGAACTGATCACCTAAAAAAATAAGACGATGGCGAAAAACGTCAAGAAAAAGAAGAAAGTCGTTGTGGAGGCCACAGGTCAAGTCCACATCCACTCATCCTTCAACAACATCATTATTTCGTTGACCAATAACAATGGCCAAGTGATTTCATGGTCCAGTGCCGGAAAGATGGGTTTCCGGGGCTCCAAGAAAAACACGCCATACGCTGCACAAGTTGCTGCGGAAGATTGCGGTCGCGAAGCTCATGAACTCGGATTGCGCAAAATTCGGGCGTACGTGAAAGGCCCCGGTGCCGGACGCGAAAGCGCTATGCGTGCTTTGCACAATATGGGAATTGAAATCATCGAAATCATCGATGCTACACCATTCCCGCACAACGGATGCCGCCCACCAAAGCGTCGTCGCGTTTAATCCTCATCGTCGAATCCAAGAACAGTAAAACGATATGGCACGTTACCGCGGACCCAAATCAAAAATTAGTCGCCGATTTAAAGAGGCGATTTTCGGCCCAGATAAAGCGCTTGAGCGCCGTCCTTATGGCCCAGGCCAGCACGGCAATACTCGCCGCCGAAAGAAAGAATCAGAATACTCTGTGCAGCTTGCTGAAAAGCAAAAGGCAAAGTATACCTACGGAATCTTGGAGAAGCAGTTCTCCAATATGTTTAAGCAAGCCAATGCTCGACCGGGCATTACAGGTGAGATTTTGCTCCAATTCTGCGAAAGCCGGATTGGACAATGTGGTGTTCCGATTGGGCATCGCGAATTCTCGTCGAGGCGCCCGCCAACTTGTAACCCACCGTCATATCATGGTGAACGGTCATCAGGTGAACATTCCGTCCTACCGCATGCGTCCAGGAGACGTTGTTGCAGTGCGTGAGAAGAGCAAATCCATGGTCGTCATTACGAGTGCTTTGGGCGCAGCTCCAAAGCGGTTGGAATGGCTGGATTGGAATGTTCAGAACATGTCCGGTACATTCATCAGTGTTCCAACGCGTGAGCAAATCCCTGAGAATATCAAGGAATCGCTCATCGTCGAATTGTACTCTAAGTAAACTAAATCCCTCAAGTAAATGGCTATTCTAGATTTCCAGAAACCAGACAAGGTGATTATGTTGGACTCGACTGAGTTCAACGGTACGTTTGAATTCCGTCCGCTCGAGCCAGGATTTGGCATCACGGTGGGTAATGCCTTGCGCCGAATTTTACTGTCTTCACTTGAAGGCTATGCTATCACAGGCATTAAGGTAGACGGTGTAGAGCACGAATACTCCACGGTAAAGGGTGTGCAGGAAGATGTTACTGAGATGATTTTAAACTTGAAGCAAGTTCGTTTCAAGCGACAAATTGAAGGTTCAGAAGGGGAGACGGTGACGGTAAAAGTAAGCGGTCAAAAGACCTTTACTGCAGGCGACATCGGTCAGTTCACATCAGCTTTCCAAGTGATGAACCCGGATCACGTGATTTGCAACATGGACGAGGGGGTATCTCTCACCATCGAGATTGCAATTGGCAAAGGCCGAGGCTATGTCCAAGCGGATGATAACAAGCGCGAAGGGGCTTCTCTCGGTACAATTGCTATGGATTCCATCTTCACTCCGATTCGCAACGTTCAATACGAGGTAGAAAACTACCGGGTTGAGCAACGAACGGACTACGAGAAACTCATCTTGCAGATTGAGTGTGACGGAAGCATTTCTCCAAAAGACGCGTTGCAAGAGTCCGCGAAAATTTTGATCCAGCACTTTATGTTGTTCAGCGACGAGCGTATTTCGCTTGAGCTCGAAGAGCGTGTGGAGGTAGAAGAATTTGACGAGACTAGTTTGCATATGCGCCAGTTGCTCAAGACAAAATTGAGCGACATGGATCTCAGTGTTCGAGCATTGAACTGCCTGAAAGCGGCAGACATTGAGACCTTGGGAGAATTGGTCAGCTACAATAAAAACGACCTGTTGAAATTCCGCAACTTCGGTAAGAAGTCCTTGACGGAATTGGAGGATTTGGTCGAGAACAAGAATCTCTCGTTCGGAATGGACGTGAGCAAGTACAAACTCGACAAAGAGTGAAGTCATGCGGCACAACAAAAATTTTAACCACCTCGGTCGAAAGACCGCACACCGTAAGGCCATGCTTTCGAACATGGCGTGCTCATTGATCGAGCACAAACGGATTACCACTACAGTAGCCAAAGCCAAGGCATTGCGCCAGTTCTTTGAGCCATTGGTGACTCGTTCCAAAGATGATACCACGCACAGTCGTCGAGTTGCGTTCAGCGCGTTAGGCAACAAAGTTGCGGTCTCTGAACTTTTTCGATCAGTAGGACCTAAGGTTGCCACTCGCGAGGGAGGCTACACACGCATCATCCGAACGGGTAATCGTCTAGGAGACAACGCAGAGATGTGTATGATGGAGCTTGTTGATTTCAATGACATCTACGGAACGGAAGAAAAGAAGAAGCGTTCACGACGTTCACGTCGTGGTGGCGGAACAGCGGCTCCTGCGGCTCCTGCGGCAGCTCCTGTAGCTGAAGCGGCGGCTGAAGAAGCTCCTGTAGCTGAAGCGGCGGCTGAAGAAGCTCCTGTAGCTGAAGCGGCGGCTGAAGAAGCTCCTGCAGCAGAAGCGGCGGCTGAAGAAGCTCCTGCAGCAGAAGCGGCGGCTGAAGATGCTCCTGCAGAGGAAGGCACTGCGAACGAAGAAGAAGAGAAGAAGGACTAAGTCAGTTTTCTCATCCGTTAAGGAAATATTGAAAACGGGAGGCGCTATGCCTCCCGTTTTTGTTCACGAGAATTTTGTTTTCACAATGCGGTCTTTCAGATGATGAAAAATCGACGTTATTTATGATGAGCGGCTCAATGCCTGAATTTATCTTTGCTTTATGAGTTCAGCATCCACCCCGAAAGTCCCTGCCGTAATCCTTTTGGCAGATGGCACGCGTTTCGAAGGGAAATCCATTGGAGCAATCGGCACGACATCCGGTGAAATTGCTTTTAATACAGGCATGTACGGTTATCAAGAAATTTTTACGGACCCAAGCTACCACCGTCAAATTTTGGTCATGGCAACGGCGCACGTAGGAAATTACGGAGTGCATGCAGAGGAGGTGGAATCGGACCGTGTTCAGATATCAGGTCTGGTGACAAAGAATTTTTCATCCATCGCCAGTCGAGTGGGAGGTAACGGTACGTTACAGGATTACATGGAGCGAGATGGTGTCGTGGGAATTTGCGATGTAGATACACGTGCTTTGGTTCGTCATATTCGCAAAGAGGGTGCTATGAATGCCATCATTTGTAGCGAAGGGACAGACGAAGGAGAATTGAAGCGGCAATTGGCTGACGTGCCTTCAATGGAGGGATTGGAGTTGAGCAGCGAGGTGACGTGCAGCGAGCCCTATGAAGTGGCGCCTGCGACGGAGAAGGATAAGGGGTTGACTGTGGCATTGCTGGATTTGGGCGTGAAAAAGAACATCATACGGTGTTTGACCGAGCGCGGTTGCCGTGTTCACGTATTTCCGATGAACACGACGCTCGATGCTATGCTCGCCGTAAACCCCGATGGCATTATGCTGTCCAACGGGCCTGGAGATCCAGGAGCCATGGCTGAGACCATCGCATTGGTGAAGGATTTAGTGGAAACCGGACGCAGCCTGTTTGGTATTTGCTTGGGCCATCAGGTACTCGCCTTGAGTCAGGGATTAAAGACGGTAAAGATGTTCAATGGCCACCGAGGGGTGAACCATCCAATTAAAAACTTGGTTTCAGGCAAGGCAGAGATTACCTCTCAAAATCATGGTTTCGTGGTGGATCGAGATTCCCTGGATCGCCATCCAGACATTGAGCTAACCCACATTCATCTCAACGATGAAACGGTGGCAGGAATTGCATTGAAGGACCGTCCAGTTTTCTCCGTGCAATACCACCCTGAGGCTTCCGCTGGGCCTCACGACAGCCGGTACCTGTTTGATGAGTTTGTGGAGAACATGGAACGTGCGGTAGTCCCCGCCTGATTCAGTACCTTCGAAGCGGTTTCGACCTGATTTTGGAAATGACCAAAATTCTAGCGCCTAAAAGCGCATTTACACAGAAAATACATAGATGAGTTACATTGATCAGATTCAAGCCCGCCAAATCTTAGATTCACGCGGCAACCCGACCATTGAGGTGGACTTGATGACAGGAGACGGATGCGTTGGACGCGCAGCAGTGCCTTCAGGCGCTTCAACTGGAGTGCACGAAGCAGTGGAGCTTCGAGACGGTGGGGATGATTGGATGGGCAAAGGAGTAAGCGAGGCTGTAGCCAATGTGAATCAGGTGCTTGCCGACGAATTGATGGGCATGGATGTGTTTGATCAACGTGCCATCGACCAAGCCATGATTGACTTGGACGGAACAGCCAACAAAGGGAAGATTGGCGCCAATGCCATTTTGGGTGTTTCCTTGGCGGCGGCTCATGCTGCTGCTGAGTGCGCAGGACAGCCGCTTTACCGCTACGTTGGAGGTGTGAATGCTCACACGTTGCCAGTTCCCATGATGAACATTCTGAATGGCGGATCACATGCCGACAACAAGATTGACATCCAGGAATTCATGGTCATGCCTGTCGGAGCAGAAACGTTCTCCGATGGACTTCGCATGGGGACGGAAGTATTTCACACGTTGAAGAAAGTGTTGAAAGAACGTGGACATGCCACCAATGTTGGCGATGAGGGTGGGTTTGCGCCCAATTTGGGATCCAACCAAGAAGCCATTGAAGTGGTCATTGAAGCGATCGAAAAGGCGGGCTACCGGCCCGGTGACGATTTGTTGATTTCTTTGGATGCTGCGGCCTCTGAATTTTACGATTCAGAATCCAACCAATACGTCTTCGAATCAACCGGTGATCGCATGTCCGGTGCCGAGTTAGTCGATTTCTGGAAAGGATGGGCAGATAAGTACCCCATTGTAAGCATTGAAGACGGCTTGGCCGAGGATGACTGGGATGCTTGGAAGCTTATGACCGAGAAGATGGGTGACCAAGTTCAGTTGGTGGGAGACGATTTGTTCGTCACCAATACGCACCGATTGGCGCGCGGCATTGAGAACAACATCGCCAACTCGATTTTGGTTAAGGTCAATCAAATCGGAACCCTTACGGAGACGATTGATGCCGTGAGCATGGCGCATAGGAATCGATACACCAGCGTAATGAGCCACCGAAGCGGAGAAACGGAGGATACGACGATTGCTGACTTAGCTGTTGCATTAAATACGGGTCAAATCAAGACTGGCTCTGCGAGCCGTTCGGATCGCGTTGCAAAATACAATCAGCTGCTTCGCATCGAGGAAGAATTAGGATCAGCCGCGATTTACCGTGGCAATGCATTCCGCGGATAGGTCAGTTGAATACTGCGTGAAAGCAGCGGTTCACCGCGCTCCACTTATCGTTCTTCTCTGAAGGCTTTAGTGAACGGCTCGGGGTCAATTTGGCCCGGTGTCTGTTGCAAGAGCCCGTAGATTCGGAATTCCGTGCGGTCATTTTCAGCATGGTTGTAGGAGGCGCATGGCTGGCCCGGAAGGCACTTGTTGCGCAATTCATCAATTCCTTTTCCGACGCAGATGAGTTGCTTCGAGGATACCCCGACTTTCAGGAGAAAGCTCTCGATTTCAATGGCTCGATTTTTGGAAACGCGGTTGTTTGGCTGATCAAAAAGATCCCAGCTAGAGGCGTCTTCATGGGTGCGAACTTCCAGAAAAACATCGGGATTTAGCTTCAAGAAGTCGGCCAAATCGTACAATGTAAATTGTGACTTGCGGTCGAGAGCGTTGGATGGGTCCCATTCGATTCCGGCCAATTCAAAGGGTGTTCCGCCCATCCATTTGGCTGCGTACCGCTCGTCGTTGAGGGTTTTGATTTTGGCCAATTGAACTTCCCACACGGGTTGTGAGGTTTCTGTTGTTAGCACGGTGCGCTCGGTGATGTATCCGGGCATTTCACAGATGACGGAATAGGCTCGATTGGGCGGGAGATCCAGCAAGAGTGTGCCATCGAGCTCAGTTCGGGTTTGCCATGCTGATCCATCTCGCAGATCAATCCAACGAATGGGCACGCGGGGAATGGCGGATCCGGTTGAGTAATCGGTAATATGTATGGCAAACGGGACGGTGGACGGTGTGGATTCTATTCGGAAGATCTCATCGACACCCGATCGATTGGAGCAGACAAACCCATGCACGGCATCGGGCTCCATGACCAGGCCAAAATCGTCTGCCATGGTATTGATTGGAAAACGAAGTCGAACAGGCTCAGTCCAAGCGTCACCGTCACGCCAATGACGGCTTTCAGGAAGTACTTCCGTATCGATTTCGGTCCAGAAGACGTCCAGTCCGCCCAAGGTAGGGTGGCCATCAGAGGCAAAATATAAGCGACCGCTGGCATCAAAGGCTGGAAAAACGTCATCTCCCGGGGAGTTCACTTCGGGTCCCAGATTCAGGGGCTCTTCCCAAAATGTTCCGTTGCGCTCAGAGACCCAGAGGTCCATGCCACCTTGTGCCTCAGGCGATGGGAGGTCAGTCGAAAAGTACATGCGCTTCCCATCGGCCGAAAACGTTGGGTGAGCAAAGACATAGCCTTTTTCCACAAATGGAAAAGGCCGCGCCTCACCCCAGTCGCCCGTTGAAAGTCGTTGCGCTACCATCAGCTGATAGCCGCCTTCTTGGGCATCCCCGAACCATCCGATGCCATTGCCATTTTTCTTTGAATAGGCAATGGCTTTTCCGTCGGGGGAGAGGCATACCATGCCATCGTGTTCCGGTAAATTCCATTCAACGACATCCCGTGCTTTCATGGTATGCAAATGTCCGGGTTTCAAGTCCAAGGCCCACATTTGATTCCGATCCAACCTCGCCGTGTGATCTGTCTGGCCCCATCTGAAGGGCTCGCTGGAAAAGTAAAGTTTATCTCCCGTAATGTGAGGAGCGGAAGCCGTTTCCAGCCCTGGAAATCTCAAGGGGCTAATCTCCCAATGTCGATCGTCTTGTTCCACGTAAAGCTGATTCTGGCACTGACTCCAGATTTTTTGAGCGTATGGAGGAGTCGATTCATTCAGCATGATGGATTCCAATACATCCGAGGCTTCGGCGTACTTCTCTTGGTTCATCATGCACTTGGCCCAATTCACCCGGTCTTCCATATTCAAAGCTGTGCGGTACCCCAGTTCCTCAAAGGTCTTCTCGGCAGCAACATAATCCACCATGAGCATTTGGGTTTTGCCGAGCAGTCGCCAGCTCATGGTGTCGTTTGGCCATTGGGCCAATGCTTTTTCGAATCCAGCAGCAGCATCAGCGTAGCGCTCACGTTCATACATGCGCAGTCCTTTCCAGAAAAAACGAGAGCCGCACGAGTTGAGTAGCAGGAGGGCAGAAAGAGCAAGTGCAGTTCCGGTAAAGAATCGAGTCGACCGAAGGATGTTCATGGAGTCAAAGCTTTTTAGGTCCCGGTACGTGGAACCTTCTTAAGCAATGATAGCCGATTTGCTTAGGGGCTTTACGATGCTTCCGATGCGTCTTTCCACAACGCAAGGTGGGATAATGCGATTCCCGCCGCAACGGAAACATTCAAGCTCCCTGTTTTTCCAACCATCGGTAAACGTAGGTGCACTGGGCAATTGCGCTCGACTCCGGCTGAAATCCCCGTCTCTTCATCTCCCATTACCAGGCAGACGGGTCCAGAAATAGACGTTTGATGGATGGAAGTTTCTGCGCTTTCGCTCAAAGCAACAGCGGTGATTCCATTGGCAGCGAGGTCTTGAAGCGCCCGTGCCATATCAGGCACCCGGGCAACAGGTAGCCGCAAGAGAGCGCCCGAAGAAGACTTGATGGCATCCTCTTGAATGGGTGCTACACCAAAAGAGGGGACGATAAGTGCAGTTGCCCCAAAGCACTCGGCACTTCGCGCTATGGCCCCAATGTTCCGAACATCCGTCACGCCATCGAGAGCCAAAAAGAACGGAATATCGCCCGCTTCATACGTCTGCGCAACCAATTCATCTAAAGGGTGGTAGACGATGGGGGACAGAAAGGCGACAATACCTTGGTGGTTTTTGACCGTAATCCGATTCAGCTTTTCCTTTGGGACGCGCTGAACAGGAATGTTCTGCCGTTTGAGTTGGCTGAGTAATGCAGACGTTCGTTCTCCTTTTTCGTCCCGTTGAATCAAGACTTTTTGAAATTCCTTTCCGGACTCCAGGGCCTCTTGTACCGGATGCCAACCCATCACGTAACTGCCTTTTGGTGGACGTTTGGGACCCGTATAGGGTGGTTTTTTGCCGGCTCTATCCCCTTCTGAATGAAAAGAATTTTCGGATCGAGAAGAACGGGGTGATGGGGGGAGATCAAATGGCATGGTGCGCGAGAATCAGTGCGGTAAAGGTACCGGCAAATCAGTCTGGTTTGATTCGACCGTTGCGCCAATTGGTGACCATGCGGTCCCATGGCGGTCGAAATTGAATGGATCGGTTGAGCACGTAAAAGTTTTCATCCCATGGATGCTCAACATGCAAAAAGCGAAATGTGATAGCATTGGCAGACCCTTCTTCCCCGTAAACCCACCATTCACTGTCGTTGCTGTTGCGAATTTTATCAGGTACTCCAAACACGATGTGGACCATGCCGCGGTCAGTGCGCCATCCCGGGTGTACCCCTGAGAAATACCGGTTTGCTTCTTCAACTCGTCCATAATACGACTTTATCAATGCTGCAGAAGCACCTTTCTCGTTCCCGCAACTCAGCCAAAATGCATCCAGTGAGGCTTTGGGATCGGTAGCGTTTTTCATACGGTCAAACTCTGCTCGGGTCGTAATGTAGCGGCTTGATTCAATCATGAGATTCAAATCACGAACACGGGGATGGTCTGCGGGCATTCCGTGCACCCGATGCGCGACGCGGAGCGTATTGTTTGCGGTTCGCTGTCCTACCACATTGATGCCCGGTTGGACGATGTATCCGCTCCATCCGGTTTCATCGGTCAACCACTCCGATTGAATCGCTGGTTGAAGGGTGTCTGACTTATCTCGGTTATTGGAGAACGGTGGCGATGGCATGGTCTTGGGAACCTCAACACTCGCATGCTGCCACGTTGCATCGGGTGGGCTCGAGAAATAAAGGGTGTCACCGATCGCTGCTTGTTCGTTGTAGACCGGCCAGCCATCACTTTGAAATGGGGTTCGAGGAATCCCGGGTTGAGGAAGGGGTATGGTCCATGTCGTGGCGGTGTTTCGATGCAGGTCCTCCAGCGTCATTGGGACTAAATTGGTTCCTTGGTTCCAATTTGCGGCAAACTCGGCCAACGATACACGCCAAATCCGACGCGCTGCAGGAGGAGCAAAATCGATCAGCGTATCCCGCCATGTCACCTCAAAGGTGCCTGCCTGAAGCCTCAAGTTGGCGGTGAAGGGTGATTGCGGGGAATCCCTCAAAAACAAACTCTCTTCTCGGCTCCATTCTAAGAAAATTTCCACGGAATCAATGCCGAGAGGCAATGCAGTGCATTGGGGGTGTAAAATGCTCGCCTCGAAATCATACGGTCGTTGATTGGCCTTGCTCATTAAGGAATTGGACACGCTGCACCCCATCCAAAGCAGCGCTATCGCTGCGGAAAGCATCGTGATTCGGACTCCAATATTGGAAGCAGGTTTATTCATTGGACGGTTCGAGCGGCTTGGATTCGGCAGAGGAGGGCTCGATGAGCAGGTCCTCAGAAATTTTGGATTTTACGTTCACCCCTAACTCCCGCATTTGCTCTGCTTGAAAAATCGCTCCTTGCCTTCCTTGTAATTTGATCAACGCATCATCATACGAGGACTGGGCTTGGTTAAGGCGGGTTTTGATTTTGACAAATTCCTCGAGGAAGAGGTTGATTTGATGATACAATTTGCTGCCGCGCTCAGCGATTTTTTGGATGTTGGCCTTTTGTTCTTCTTGCTGCCAGACATAGCTGATTGTGCGAAGCGTAGCGATGAGCGTACTGGTGGAAACCAGCAATACATTTTTTCGCAACGCTTCCTCTTGCAACGTTAACAGGTGTGGTCCCAGGGCCACCCAAGAGGCTTCGACAGGCATAAACATCAAGGTGTAGTCGGTGCTCTTTCCGTAAAGTTGAGCGTAATCTTTGTGGCTTAATTCCTTGATGTGCGCTTTGACACTCCCTGCGTGAAGCCCTCTTTCTCGCTCCACTTCTTCGGGATCATCGGATTGGGTCATGCGCTCGTAGGCCGTAATGCTCACCTTGCTGTCGATGACCAAAACTTTGTCATCCGGCAAATAAATGAGGAAGTCAGGTCGGAAGAGCCGACCTTCCTCGTCCCGCTGAGAGGATTGCTTTGAGAAGTGGATGCCTTCTACAAGTCCCACTTGTTCTAAAATCCGTTCCAATTGGTATTCGCCCCAATCACCTTGCACCTTGCTTTCTCCTTTGAGAGCATTGGTTAGGTGCTTCGCCTCAGTTTGGAGGTTTTGATTTAGGGCAAAAAGTTTCTCAAGTTCTTTGTCGAGCTGCCCCAGTTGCTCGCGCTCATCGCCATAGAATTTATTCATCTGATTCTGGAGCTCGACGAATTTCTCTTGGATGGGCTTCACAACGGCCGAAAGTGTCTCCTTTCCACCTTCGGACAGCTGCTGCTGATGGCGCTTGGCGTTTTCTTCAATGATCTTGCGAGCGAGCAGGTCAAACTCTTGGGTCATCTCGCGCCGACGGTTTTCTTCTTCTTGGGAATGATCCTCAAATTTCTGTTCGGCTTTGCTTTTATCAGCGATGGCCTGTTGCAAATCGTTCCGCAACCCGGTGATTTCTGTTCTGGCTTGAACCAGGTCTAATTCCATCTGGTCGCGCTCAAATTGCACCCGCTCATGGTCTTGGTTTTGCGATGGATGACCGGTGCTCGTTTTGCCCAATTGTCGGGCCAACCAAAAAATTCCTGCTGCGAGCG
>JGI20158J14315_10002573_pt1 | contig 12558 bp, 10 predicted proteins | sample COG_08_FD_14315 | JGI IMG/M metagenome (IMG submission 14315)
TGAGCGCTTGTTTCGCCGTTATCTCAACCGCTCCCCAAAGCGTTACTATATGGAGCTGCGTTTGCAAAAAGCCCGCAATTTGTTGATGCAAACAGATATGTCAGTGATCAATGTGGCTTTGGCCTGTGGCTTTGCCTCGCCCTCGCATTTTTCGAAATGCTACCGAGCTCATTATGATACCACCCCTTACCGGGAACGGGGCGCGCAATCGTCGCGCCTGGCCCAATAAGGCGACATTTCGCAACGCGGACTTTGTCCCGTCATGGGCAGAACAGTTGAAATATAGCAAGAATCGCTTCCTTTTTGACAATAGCCCTTCTATCGTTAGGCAGAGTTCAAATAACAAAACGGGAGAAAGTTATGAGAAAACTGCTGCTGGCCACAACGGCTGTTGCATTGTCCGCGGGTGCTGTCGCTGCGGAAGACATTAAAATTGGTGTTATTTTGGGGTTCACCGGCCCCATTGAATCGCTGACCCCGCAGATGGGCGCGGCGGCAGAAATGGCCATGGCGGAAGTGAACGCCAGCGGCGCACTTCTTGGCGGCTCGACTGTGACCTCTGTGCGCGGCGATTCCACCTGTATTGATGCGGGCGCCGCGACGGCTGTTGCCGAGCGTTTGATCACCTCTGATGGTGTTAAAGGCATCATGGGCGCCGATTGTTCTGGCGTGACAGGTGCGATCTTGTCGAACGTGGCATTGGCCAATGGCATCGTGATGATTTCACCTTCTGCCACATCCCCTGCCCTGTCCACTGCGGAAGACAACGGTCTGTTCTTCCGCACGGCGCCCTCTGATGCGCGCCAAGGTGTGGTGATGACAGACGTCTTGCTGGAAGAAGGCATCGACACCGTCGCGGTCACCTATACCAACAATGACTATGGCAAAGGTTTGGCCGATAGTTTCCAAGCGGCCTTCGAAGCCGCTGGCGGCACAGTCACCATCAATGCGGCCCATGAAGACGGCAAGGCGGATTATTCTGCTGAGATCGGCGCTCTGGCGGCGGCGGGCGGTGACCGTTTGGTTGTGGCAGGTTACGTTGATCAAGGCGGCTCCGGCATCGTCCGCGCCGCTTTGGATTCGGGTGCCTTTGACACATTCCATTTCCCAGACGGCATGATTTCCGCGAAATTGGTTGAGAATTTCGGATCAGACCTCGATGGCTCCAGCGGTCAGGTGCCCGGCACAGACAGTGCAGGCGCTGGCATCTTTGCAGCCATGGCCGGTGATGACTTTGATGGTACTTCCCCATTTGCCGCTGAATCCTATGACGCGGCCGCTTTGATGGTTCTGGCCATGCAAGCGGCCGGATCTTCAGATCCAGCTGCCTATAAAGAAAAAGTCATGGAAGTGGCGAATGCGCCTGGTTTGAAAATCGAACCTGGCCAGCTTGGCTTGGCGCTACAGGCCGTTGCGGCAGGAATCGACATTGACTACGAAGGCGCAACAGCCGTTGAGCTGATCGGTGGCGGCGAATCGGCCGGCAACTATCGCCAGGTTGGCTATGAGGGCGGCGCTGAAATTACGGTTAAATACCGCTAAACACGGCCCTATGAGTAACAACAGCCCCGTTTTATAGCGGGGCTGTTTGCATGAAATGACTATTGGAGACTTGGCATGATCAAGGTTGAAAACTTGCATCGCCATTTTGGCGGATTTCACGCCGTAGATGGAGCATCGTTGGAAATACGTGAGGGCTCTATCACTGGTTTGGTCGGCCCGAATGGTGCTGGCAAAACCACCCTATTTAACGTGATCGCAGGCGTTTTGCCGCCCACCTCTGGCCGGGTCACGATGGCGGGAGACGATATCACCGGCATGTCTCCGCATGAATTATTTCACAAAGGGCTGCTGCGCACCTTCCAAATTGCCCATGAATTCAGCTCAATGACCGTGCGCGAAAACCTGATGATGGTNCCCGGCAGCCAATCGGGGGAAACCCTTTGGAANACGTGGTTTGGACGAAAACGCATCGCAGATGAAGAGCGCGCNCTGCAAGCCAAAGCCGATGAGGTTTTGGAATTTTTAACCGTCGANCATCTNCGNGATGAGAAAGCTGGCAACCTCTCCGGTGGACAGAAAAAATTGCTTGAACTGGGCCGCACGATGATGGTGGACGCGCGGATCGTGTTTCTTGATGAAGTCGGCGCGGGGGTCAACCGCACGCTCCTCAATACCATCGGTGATGCGATCGTTCGGCTCAACAAAGAGCGGGGCTATACGTTTTGCATGATTGAGCATGACATGGAATTCATCGGCCGCCTCTGCGATCCGGTGATTGTCATGGCTGAGGGCAAGGTGCTGGCAGAGGGCACAATTGACGAAATTAAGGCCAATGAACAGGTGATTGAAGCCTATCTTGGCACCGGACTAAAAAATAAAGGCGCAGCAGAATGACCGAACCCTTCTTGATCGGCGAGTCGATGACCGGCGGCTATGGCCGGGGCGCCGATATTTTGCACGACTGCACCATCGCGGTGAACCCCGGTGAGATTGCCGTGATCGTCGGCCCCAATGGCGCCGGCAAATCCACTGCGATGAAGGCCGTTTTCGGCATGCTCAACATTCACAAGGGCTCTGTGCGCTTGGATGGTGAGGACATCACCCATCTTTCGCCGCAGGACCGCGTGGCCAAAGGCATGGCCTTTGTGCCGCAAACCTCAAATATCTTCACCTCCCTGACCGTTGAAGAAAATCTAGAAATGGGCGCCTTCCTGCGCCGCGATGATATCCGCGTGACGATGGAGCAGATTTTTGATCTCTTTCCCATTCTGCGCGACAAACGCAAACAGGCGGCCGGCGAGCTGTCCGGCGGGCAACGCCAGCAGGTGGCAGTTGGCCGGGCCTTGATGACGCAGCCTAAGGTTTTGATGCTTGATGAGCCCACGGCTGGCGTTTCGCCTATTGTGATGGATGAGCTCTTTGACCGGATCATCGAGGTTGCCCGCACGGGCATCTCGATCCTAATGGTTGAGCAAAACGCCCGGCAAGCGTTGGAGATCGCCGATCGCGGCTATGTGCTGGTGCAAGGCGCAAATCGATTTACCGACACAGGCGCGGCGCTTTTGGCCAATGCAGATGTGCGCAAATCTTTCTTGGGGGGTTAGGCAATGATTGATCTTTTGAATGCATTGGTCGTGCTGTCCAATTATGTCCTGATCCCTGCCCTCGCCTATGGGAGCCAATTGGCCCTTGGCGCGCTTGGTGTGACTTTGATTTATGGCATCTTGCGGTTTTCCAACTTTGCCCATGGGGACACGATGGCCTTTGGCGCTATGGTGACCATTCTGGTGACCTGGCTGTTTCAAGGCTGGGGCATCTCGCTTGGCCCGCTGCCGACGGCGCTTTTGGCCATTCCCTTTGGTATCGCCGCCACGGCCGCCCTATTGCTGACCACTGACCGGCTGGTCTATCGGTTTTACCGGCAACAAAAAGCCGCGCCGGTCATATTGGTCATCGTTTCCATGGGGGTGATGTTTGTGATGAACGGCTTGGTGCGCTTTATCATTGGGCCAAATGATCAAAGGTTTTCCGATGGTGAGAGATTCATCATATCTGCGCGGGAGTTCAAAAAACTCACAGGGCTTTCAGAGGGTTTGGCCTTTAAGACCACCCAGGGCATTACCATTGTCACAGCCGTAATTGTGGTCGTCGCATTGTTTTGGTTTCTCAACCGCACCCGCACGGGGAAATCCATGCGCGCGTTTTCGGACAATGAGGATCTGGCGCTGCTCTCGGGCATCAACCCCGACCGGGTGGTGATGGTAACTTGGCTCATCGTTGCGGGTCTGGCCGCAACCGCCGGGGCGCTCTATGGATTAGATAAATCCTTCAAGCCATTCATTTACCTGCAACTTCTTTTGCCCATCTTTGCCGCGGCGGTGGTGGGCGGCTTGGGAAATCCGTTGGGGGCCATTGCCGGGGGCTTTGTTATTGCGTTCTCAGAGGTTCTCATCACCTACCCGCTCAAAAAGGTTCTCGGCTACCTTCTGCCGGATCGTTTCGAGCCCGATACATTGGTCCAGCTCCTGTCGACGGATTATAAATTCGCTGTGAGTTTCACGATACTGATTATCGTATTGCTGTTCCGCCCGACCGGATTGTTTAAGGGGAAATCCGTATGACCATTAATTACAAGAACATCGGTCTGTTTTTTCTGGTGGCCTGCCTCATTTTGGGCACGGGCTTTGTTCAAAGCTGGAACACAGCGCTTTTCATCCTCAATATGGGATTGGTTTCAGCGATCATGGCGCTGGGGGTCAACCTACAATGGGGGTTTGCCGGTTTGTTTAACGTCGGCATTATGGGATTTGTGGCGCTGGGCGGCCTCGCAGCTGTTTTAATCTCGATGCCCCCAACAACCGAGGCCTGGGCCGCGGGCGGGCTTCGAGTCATTCTGGGCATAGTCCTGGGCGCCGCCACGGTGACCACTGCAATCCTAGTGCAACTGCGCATGGCCGCAGGCCGGGCAAGAACCCTTACCACCATAGCCATTTTAATCGGTGGCTTCTTTATCTATCGCGCGGTCTTTGATGGCGGCGTGGCCGCGGTGGAAGCCGTTGATGCAGCCGGCACCGGCTATCTCGGTGGATTGAACTTTGGCGGCGCTAGCTACAAAGACTGGGGCTTTATGACATTGATCTCCTGGCCTGTCGGCGGACTTTTGGCGGCTGGTGTCGCCTGGCTCATTGGCAAAACCGCTCTGGGTCTGCGTTCCGATTATCTCGCCATTGCCACGCTTGGGATTTCAGAAATCATCATTGCAGTGATGAAAAACGAAGATTGGCTGTCGCGCGGTGTGAAGAACGTGATCGGCCTGCCCCGCCCGGTGCCCTATGAAATTGAGCTGCAAGAAAGTGCCGGGTTTATCGAACGCACAACTGCGCTTGGGCTTGATCCGGTCACCTCCTCTTCGATTGTCGTAAAACTTGGATACGCCGGTTTGTTTTCGATTGTTTTGGTCATTGTCCTCATTTTGGCACAACTGGCCCTCGCCAGCCCATGGGGCCGCATGATGCGGGCGATTAGAGACAATGAGGAAGCCGCTGAAGCGATGGGAAAAAATGTCACAGCGCGGCATTTGCAAATTTTCATCCTTGGCTCGGCCATTTGCGGCGTGGCCGGCGCCATGATGACCACGCTCGACAGCCAGTTGACCCCATCCTCCTACCAGCCGCTGCGCTTCACCTTTTTGGTGTGGGTGATGGTCATTGTAGGCGGTTCAGGCAATAATTTCGGGTCAGTCTTAGGGGGATTTTTGATCTTTTTCCTTTGGGTCCAAGTCGAACCAATGGGGGCGATCTTGATGCAGATCCTGACCTCGGGCATGGCGGAAGACAATGTTTTGCGGCTGCATTTGCTGGACTCAGTGGCCCATATGCGCCTTTTGACCATGGGGTTAATATTGATCTTGGTACTCAGATTTGCGCCGAAAGGCTTGATCCCTGAAAAGTAGCTCTTTCCTTTCGCCGCGCCGCAGTATAGGCGGCGCGGTGAGCAAGGAAGAGGCACCCAATGGACCTTCGTAATATCGCGATCATCGCACACGTTGACCACGGCAAAACCACTTTGGTGGATGAGCTGTTAAAGCAATCCGGCACCTACCGGGAAAATCAAGCCACGACCGAACGGGCCATGGACAGCAATGACTTGGAACGAGAGCGGGGCATCACCATCCTGGCCAAGGCGACTTCGGTCGAATGGCAGGGCACGCGGATCAATATCGTTGACACGCCAGGTCACGCGGATTTCGGCGGCGAGGTGGAACGCATCCTGTCTATGGTGGACGGCGTCGTCTTGTTGGTGGACGCGGCAGAAGGCCCAATGCCTCAGACCAAATTTGTCACCTCCAAAGCGCTGGCGCTTGGCCTGAACCCGATTGTGGTGGTCAATAAAGTGGACAAGCCCGATGGTGAACCTGACCGCGCCCTAGATGAGTGTTTTGATCTCTTTGCGTCACTGGATGCCAATGAGCAGCAATTGGACTTCCCGGTTCTCTATGCCTCTGGTCGAGCTGGCTGGGCAGATGAGGAGCTGGACGGGCCGCGTAAGGATCTTTCCGCTTTGTTCGAGTTGATCGTGCGCCACGTGAAATCCCCCAAACAGGCAGAAAAAGCCCATGAGCCCTTTTCCATGCTGGCGACGACGCTTGGAGCGGATCCATTCATTGGCCGCATTCTGACCGGGCGGGTCGAAACGGGCCGCCTCAAAGCTGGGGACTCCGTGAAGGCCCTATCTCGGGATGGCAGCAAGATTGAGCAGTTCCGCTGCACAAAAATTCTCGCATTCCGCGGCCTATCGCAGACCGCGATTGATGAGGCCGTGGCGGGCGATATCGTGTCGCTGGCTGGCATGACCAAAGCCACCGTTGCAGACACCATCTGCGCACCTGAAATCAACGAGGCCCTGCCCTCCTTGCCGATTGATCCCCCCACCATATCGGTGACCTTTGGGATCAATGACAGCCCCCTGGCCGGCCGTGACGGTAAAAAAGTGCAAAGCCGGGTGATCCGCAAGCGTTTGATGGAAGAAGCGGAAACCAATGTGGCGATCCGTGTGACAGATACGCCGAGCGGCGAGGCCTTTGAGGTCGCCGGCCGCGGCGAGTTGCAAATGGGTGTACTGATCGAGAACATGCGCCGTGAAGGTTTTGAGCTGTCTATCAGCCGCCCGCGGGTTTTGTTCAAAGAAGAGGATGGCCAGCGCCTAGAGCCCATCGAAGAAGTGACCGTCGATGTGGATGAAGAATATTCTGGTGTTGTGATTGAAAAGCTGACCGGCTTTCGTAAGGGTGACTTGGCAGAGATGAAATCCGCAGGGGCCGGCAAGACGCGCATCATCGCGCATGTGCCGTCGCGCGGCCTGATCGGCTATCAAGGCGAATTCATGACCGACACCCGCGGCACGGGCGTTTTGAACCGCGTATTTCACACCTGGGCGCCGCACAAAGGCGCAATCCCAGGCCGTCGCGCTGGCGTATTGATCTCCATGGAGAATGGGGTCTCTGTGCCCTATGCGATCTTTAACCTTGAAGACCGCGGTAAATTCTTCATCGGCAGCCAAGAGGATGTCTACCAAGGCATGATTATCGGCGAGCACAACCGCGAAAACGACCTTGAGGTGAATCCGCTTAAAGGTAAGAAATTGACGAACGTGCGGGCCAGCGGAACCGATGAAGCAGTGCGCCTGACCACGCCAATCAAAATGTCTCTGGAAGAGGCCATCGCCTATATCGACAATGACGAGCTGGTGGAAGTCACGCCAAATGCCATTCGACTGCGTAAGATCCACCTCGATCCGCATGAGCGCAAACGCGCCTCACGCAGCGCATAAACAGCAAAAAGGGATGCAGAGTTTCATCTGCATCCCTTTTTATTCTTAAGCCTATACCCGGTTCAATCCGCGATCAGTCGATGGTTTCCACAATCATCAATGAGCGCTGAAACCCGCCCTCTCCCAATTTAATTGCCGCTTGATAACCCTCGGAGTGGTAGCAATCATGCGCGGCCTGTAGGCTGGGGAACTGCGCCACGACATTGCGCGTATGATCCGGGCCTTCCAATTGCTCATAGGCACCACCGCGGGCCAAAAACACTCCGCCGTATGAGGCAATGACGGGCGTGGCGGCGCTGGCGTAGGCGGCAAGTTTTTCCGCGTCCAAAACGTTGACATGGGCAATCCAGAGAGCTTTTGGCATCTTTTCTTACTCCTCTAAGAGTGTTTTGACGGCTAAAATTGCGGCGTCTGAGTCTTGGGTCGATTTTGCGCCGCCCTGGGCCATATCAGCCCGGCCACCGCCGCCCTTGCCGCCAAGGGTTGCAACAACAGTTTTAACGATATCCACCGCAGAGATGTGCTCGGTCAAATCACCCGTGACGCCCGCGGCCACCGCGGCCTTGCCATCCGTATCCGCGATCAGCAAGACCACACCGGAGCCCATCTTTGCTTTATGCGCATCCACCAAAGCTGGCAAATCGCGGCCCGTTACCCCTTGCAAAACCTGTGCAAGGAAGGCCTTTCCACCGATGGAAATCGGATCTGCGGCTGCGGCCTCTGTGCCACCAGACAATGCAAGCTCGCGGCGCAGGTTGGCCACTTCGTTCTGCAAAGCTTTGCGCTCCTCGAGAAGCTGTTGCGCGCGGTCGGCGATCTCTGTCGGCTGGACTTTCAAAACATTCGCAGCCGCGGCCATTGCAGCCATTTGTTGTTGAATGTGATGTTCTGCGCCCACTCCGGTCAGCGCCTCAATGCGCCGCACCCCGGCCGAGGAGGCCCCATCGCTCAGCAAGACGAATCCGCCGATATCTCCAGTTTGGCGCACATGGGTGCCGCCGCAAAGCTCCAAGCTGTAGGTGTCTTGCCCCGATCCTTTGCCAGAGCCGGGCAAATGCCCCATAGAAACCACCCGAACCTCATCGCCATATTTTTCGCCAAAGAGCGCTTGGGCCCCCAGGGCGCGCGCATCGTCAGGTGTCATAATGCGAGTCTCAACCGTGCTGTTTTGCCGGATGAAGGCGTTTACTTCGCTTTGCACCTGTTGCAACTGCGCGGCCGTAAGCGCTTGCCCATGGCTGAAGTCAAACCGCAGGCGGTCATCTGCGTTCAGTGACCCGCGTTGCGCCACATGATCACCCAGTGCCCGGCGCAGAGCTTCATGCAACAGATGGGTTGCGGAATGATTTGCACGAATACGCGCACGGCGTTCCGACGCGACTATGAGCTCAGCGGCCTGCCCCATTCCAACAAAGCCTTTCGTGACTTTGGCCATGTGAATGAACAGATCCGCAGTTTTGCGGCAATCGGTGACCTCAAGAATGCCACTCTCTGTCACAATCTCTCCACGGTCACCGATTTGACCGCCGCTTTCCGCATAGAAAGGCGTTTGGTTGAGTACAATTTGCACAACAGCGCCCGCGTCAGCACGGTCCACTTGCCCGCCATCCTGCACGAGCGCCACGATCTGACCTTCAGCTTGTTCGGTGTCATAGCCCAGAAAATCTGTCGCGCCATGGTTGTCCAGCACGTCAAACCAAATCGTATCATCGGCCATTTCACCCGAGCCTGCCCAAGCAGCACGGGCTTTGGCTTTTTGAGCGGCCATCGCGCTGTCAAAGCCATCCGTATCGACCGAGAGGCCTTTCTCACGCAGAGCATCTTGCGTCAGGTCAAGTGGAAAGCCGAACGTGTCATAGAGCTTAAAGGCGGTGGCGCCAGGCAAGGCGCCGCCCTTCGGCAGATCACCAACCTCATCTTCCAACAGGCGCAAACCCCGGTCCAAAGTGGTGCGGAAACGGGTTTCTTCCTGCAACAAAGTTTCTTCAATCATCGATTGGGCCTGAACCAATTCAGGATAGGCCGCCCCCATTTGCTGGACCAAAGCCGGCACCAAGCGATGCATCAATGGATCCGCCGCGCCGATCAAATGCGCATGACGCATCGCGCGGCGCATGATCCGCCGCAGCACATAGCCACGCCCATCCTTGGAGGGTAAAACCCCGTCGGCAATCAGAAAGGATGTTGAGCGCAGGTGATCTGCAATCACCCGGTGGTGGGTCTTATGCGGGCCGTCCGGATCCGAAGAGGTCGCCTGCGCTGAGGCCTCAATCAGATTGCGCACCAAATCCGTGGCGTAATTGTCATTCGTGCCTTGCAACAATGCCGCAACCCGCTCAATGCCCATGCCGGTGTCGATGGACTGTGCGGCCAAGGCTTTGCGCGTGCCGTCTTCAAACTGCTCATATTGCATAAAGACCAGGTTCCAGATTTCGACAAATCGGTCACCATCTTCATCCGGGCTGCCGGGAGGGCCGCCCCAGATGTGATCCCCGTGATCGTAGAAAATCTCTGAGCTGGGGCCACAAGGACCGGTCGGCCCCATCATCCAAAAATTATCATCCGTGGCGATGCGGATGATTTTATCATCACTAAATCCGCCAATTTTCTTCCAAAGGGCCACGGCCTCATCATCATCATGATAGACGGTGACAACCAGTTTTTCCTTGGGAATACATAGCTCTTTTGTGATGACCTCCCAAGCAAAGAGAATGGCCTCTTCCTTGAAATAATCCCCAAAGCTGAAATTGCCCATCATCTCAAAGAAGGTGTGATGGCGGGCGGTGTAGCCCACATTGTCCAGATCATTATGTTTGCCGCCGGCGCGCACGCATTTTTGTGCGGTGGTGGCCCGCGTGTAATCGCGCGTTTCAACGCCCGTGAAAAGGTTTTTGAATTGCACCATACCTGAGTTGGCAAACATCAGTGTGGGATCATTGCGCGGCACCAAGGGGCTAGATGGCAAAACACGATGACCCTGGCGGTCAAAATAGTTCAAAAACGTGGAGCGGATATCATTGAGCGTGGGCATTTCTTCGCAAAAACCTTGTAAATTGGGGTTGCCCGAAGACTTACCTTTCCTTTCCACAAGTGTCCACGGCAAAGCAAAACACCCCGGAGCTTCCTGCGCCGGGGTGTTTTATCTAACTTTGTCTATTAACTGAGGGCGCGGGCCACCCTAGAGGTCGATCACATTGTCCTCATCTTTTGAGCTTGGCCCCTCTACATCGGTAGGCCGTTCAAACTTCAACCCGTGAGATTCACGGATTTTAGCTTCAATATCATAGGCCATAGCCTTGTTTTCACTCAAGAAGACTTTTGCATTCTCACGGCCTTGGCCGATACGCTCATCACCATAGCTATACCAGCTGCCGGATTTCTCGACAAAGCCGCCTTTGACACCAAGATCAATCAGCTCGCCCATTTTGGAGATGCCCTCACCATACATGATGTCAAATTCAACCTGTTTAAAGGGCGGGGCCACTTTGTTTTTCACGACTTTGACGCGGGTGGCATTGCCCACGACCTCGTCGCGATCCTTCAAAGCACCAATCCGGCGAATATCCAATCGCACCGATGAGTAGAACTTCAAGGCATTGCCGCCGGTTGTGGTTTCCGGGCTGCCAAACATAACGCCAATCTTCATCCGAATTTGGTTGATAAAAATAACCATACAGTTTGATTTGCTGATGCTGCCGGTCAGTTTGCGCATGGCTTGGCTCATCAACCGGGCCTGTGCGCCGACCTGTGCATCGCCCATATCGCCTTCCAACTCCGATTTCGGGGTCAAAGCAGCGACAGAATCAACCACCACCATGGAAACCGCGCCTGAGCGCACCAAAGTGTCGGTGATTTCCAATGCCTGCTCGCCTGTGTCAGGCTGCGAGATCAGCAGCTCTTCCAGATTTACGCCAAGTTTACGCGCATAGAGTGGATCAAGCGCGTGTTCTGCATCGACAAATGCGCAGACGCCGCCCTTTTTCTGTTCTTCCGCCACGCAATGCAGGGTCAAAGTTGTTTTGCCCGAGGACTCTGGGCCGTAGATCTCAATGATCCGCCCCTTGGGCAGACCGCCAATGCCAAGAGCAATATCTAGGCCGATGGAGCCGGTGGAGGTCGACTCAATCCCGGGGATGACTGCGCCCTCGCCCAATGTCATGATTGAACCTTTGCCGAACTGACGTTCGATTTGTGCCAAAGCGCTGTCTAGCGCCTTTTGACGGTCGCCTGTTTTTGGTGCCATTGTGAGTAAATCTGCCGTTGCCATTGTTTCACGCTCCTTATTCCACACCCGAGACGGGGGGACAATGATGTAATGTTCGCTTCTTGTTCTTTTTATCGGACCAAAAGGAGAACAAATCAAGATTTTTCTACAAATTTGTCTTTTATTCTTAGCAATAATCTTTAAAAATTGGTGAAACACATATGAATTTAAAAGATTAATGCTGATATTTTCGCGCTATAACCTTGTTCTCCTGGCCGTGCCTAAAACGGGATCAACGGCTTTAGAAGTGGCTTTGGGACAAGAGGCCGATGGTAGATTCGGCAATCCGCCAGAAATGAAGCATTTACCGCTCTACCGGTATAATCGCTTCGTGCGACCTTTGTTGCAGCTCACCACTGGGCAGGATCCAGAAACCTTTGCGCTGATCCGTGAGCCGATTAGCTGGCTGCGCAGTTGGTATCGGTATAGGGCCCGCAATTCTATGGCCCTATTGCCCACCTCGACCTGTCATATCAGTTTTGACCAATTTGTGCGTGAGGCGATGTCAGACGATCCCCCGCCCTTTGCCCAAGTCGGTTGCCAAACGCGTTTTTTGTCACCTGGAGGCAGCGGCGGGCCGATCACGCATCTGTTTCAATATGAGCAAATGGATTTGGCCTGCAAATTCCTCGAGAACCGTTTGGAATTGGAACTGGATCTGCCGTGGCTCAATCAAGCGGCCATCGGCCCGGCACCGTTGGACCCAGACTTGGAGGCACAATACCGGAAGATCCATGCGGGCGAATTTCAACTCTGGCAAGACGCTTCTATCTAGCGCTCGCCCTATGATGCTGGCACCACGACATCCAGAACGGCTTGGGTCAGATCGTTAAGTGAAAAAGGTTTCGGCAAGAACACGGAGCCCTCAATTTCAGATTGTTGTTTGTCAAACGCATCCTCAGCATATCCCGAGACAAAGACGACACGCGTCCCGGGCCGGTCCATGAGCGCAAGCCGCACCC